>ERZ808043.26-NODE-26-length-64545-cov-6.666191_pt1 | contig 64545 bp, 60 predicted proteins | sample MGYA00380194_ERZ808043 | MGnify/ENA primary metagenome ERZ808043 (study PRJEB31490, sample SAMN06133370) | cow dung metagenome | isolation source: H3 | host: cow | place: China: Chengdu | collected 2015-05 ...
TCGTCACATCCTGGGGCTGAAGCAGGTCCCAAGGGTTCGGCTGTTCGCCGATTAAAGTGGCACGCGAGCTGGGTTCAAAACGTCGTGAGACAGTTTGGTCCCTATCCATCGTGGGCGTAGGATACTTGAGAAGGCTTGTCCTTAGTACGAGAGGACCGGGATGAACGCACCAACTGTGCATCTGTTGTCGCGCCAGCGGCATAGCAGAGTAGCGGAGTGCGGTTGAGATAAACGCTGAAAGCATCTAAGCGTGAAACTCGCTTCAAGATAAGGTATCCCACAGCATAGGCTGGTAAGACCCCTGGAAGACAACCAGGTTGATAGGTCGGAGGTGTAAATGCGGCAACGTATTAGCTGACCGATACTAATAGGTCGAGGGCTTGATCTCTAAAAGAAAGAGAGAAAAGCTTTGAATTACGAACTCTTTTCACAAAGAATTCTATAATTTTTACGAGCACAGAATAAAGAAAAGCTAATAAGAATATAATAATTGCAAGACTTGCTATGTAGTTGTCAGTCTTTGACTGAAACAAACGTTGTATATTAATTACCGAGCGGAAAAGCTAGGTGAAAGATATAACCATAGCGGTGATGATGGCAAAGAGGACCCACCTGTACCCATTCCGAACACAGAAGTTAAGCTCTTTTACGCCGAAAGTACTTACGGTTAACCGTTGGGAGGATAGGGAATCGCCGCTTTTCAAACAAAAAGAACCAAGCAAAATCTGCTTGGTTCTTTTTATGTATCGATAAGGATTATAAAACGACGATATTTAACGCTTTAAATTGTTCTTTCAAAGCTTCGGGGAACGCGTCGTCGGTGATGATAACGTTAATATCTTCCGTATGCGCGAACGTATACGGTTTAATTTTGCCGATTTTGGAGCTATCGAGCATCATATATGTAAATTTCGCTTTTTTGCACACACTTCTAAAAAGCTCTGCTTCCAAACGCGACGCGCAAGAGAATCCGCTTTCGGGGGTGAACGCCGCGGCGGAAATGATGGCAATTTCAAAATTCGTATCCGCGAAATATTCGGAAGCGAAGGAAGATGCGGTGGACAAGTTTTCTTTAATCATTTGCCCGCCGAGAAGGTTGACGATCACGTTCTTTTTGGTGCAAAGCTCGGTGGCAACGGCAACGCCGTTGGTAAATACGTTACAAACGACGTCGGGCATTTCTTTGGCAAGATAAAGTGCGGTCGTGCCTGCGTCTAAGAAGATAGACGCGCCTTCGTCGATCAAATCCGCCGCTTTTTGCGCGATTACGATTTTTTCGTCCGTATGTATGGTCGTTTTTTTCACGTACGGCTCGCCCGACGTTTTTTGTACGTCGCGCACGGACATTGCGCCGCCGCGCACGCGAATGACTTTGCCTTGTTCTTCAAGCAAAAATAAATCTCTGCGCAAGGTCATTTGCGAAACTTTGGGGAAATGTTCGCTCAACTGCTTCAAGGAAAGTTTGCCGCGTTTATCTATCAATTCGGCAATTTCTGCTATTCTTTCTCTTTTCATAAGTAATTTTCCTCCAAGGATATTGTACTATCAATTTATCACAAATTTGAAAAAAACGCAAGCAAATGCATATAAAAATGTTAAAATTTTTCTCAAAATTTTACAAAACCCTTAAAGTGTACTGCGCATTTTTCACAAACGAAGAAAAAAAACGGTTGCCTTTTATCGGCAGGTATGATATAATAAAAAGGAAGAGAATATTGAAAACAATCTTGGAGAAAAGGATATGTTTGATTTTATTGCCGATCTCGACGCTTATTTTTGCGAGACGTACGCAAATTACGACAAGCTTTGCGTGTTGAAAGGATACCGTATGCCAAAAATGCAAGATTCCAAGATAGACGAGTTTGGCAGAACGTACGCTTACACCTTGCCCGCTAGCACTATGCGGCTTTCTTTGCAAGAAAACAAGGCGGAAATTTTAAAAACGCTCAAAACGCAGTTGCTTGACAAAACGTTTTCCTTTTCTTTCCGCCCGCTCGGCTTTTTCGCGCGATTGAAAAATAAAATTTCCGCGTACGGGTTTTTGAAGTGGTTTAAGGAAACGCTTAAAAAATATAACGTAACGCCGATGGAAGCGGGGGAGCAGTTACAAATTGAGCCAAAGATTTGGAAAGAGATATGCAAAGGCAATTTTATGCCCACGAAAAACACTCTGTTATCGCTTGCGCTCACGGTAAATTTGAGCATAGAAGATACGGAAAATCTGCTTCTTGTTTGCGGCTATGATTTTGATTACAGGGTTGTAAAAGACGTCGTAATCTCATACCTGCTTACGCAAAAAGTGTTTAACAGGGATATGATAGACTTAGCGCTTAAAGAATATAAGGTGGAAAATTTGTTCTTAAAGGAAAATTAAAAAACCGCGTGTAAAAGAGTTGCATTTTTACGCGGACAATGCTATAATGATAAAAAACTAAATCACCGAGCGAAAAAAGAGTAGTTCGATTTCGCGGCAAAAAGAGAAACGCGCCAAGGCTGAAAGCGCGTTGCCAAGAAGCGAGTGAAAGTGCGTTTTCGCGTTTGAGGTCGGGTCAATCCCCCGCGGTTGCCCCCGTTATCGGGCGAGAAAGGAAAAACTTTTATGCGATTGAAAGTTTTTTGAAGTAAAGTGGAACAGCGGATCAAAGCGCCTTTATACAATAGTATAGAGGCGCTTTTTCGATAGGAGGTTACTATGTGGTTCAAGAACCTGCGTGCAGACATAAAAGCGGCGAAAAACAACGACCCCGCCGCGCGGAACGGGTTTGAAATCCTGCTCACCTATTCAGGCGTACACGCACTGATGTGGTATCGTTTGGCGCGCTTTTTTCACCGTATTAAATTAAAGCTAATCGCGAGAATGATAAGTCAGTTTGCGCGGTTTTTAACGGGGATTGAGATTCACCCCGCGGCAAAGATTGACGGCGGTATATTTATCGACCACGGCTCGGGTGTAGTGATCGGGGAAACAGCAGAAGTGCATAAAGGCACGGTGATTTACCAAGGCGTAACGCTGGGCGGAACGGGTAAAGAACGCGGCAAACGCCACCCTACGATCATGGAAAACGTAACGCTGTCCGCGGGCGCGAAAGTGCTCGGCGGCTTCACGGTAGGCAAAGGCGCGAAAATCGGGGCGGGCGCGGTGGTGCTTAAAGAAGTCCCCCCGTATGCAACGGTGGTAGGTATACCTGCACGTATCGTGCGTATTCGCCCGCCTGAAACGGAAGGGGAAAACACAAACGACCCGCATACAGGGATTATCGCGGTGGCGGCGTTGAACGCGGAAATTAACGCGGAAGAAAAAATGCGAAAGGAAGAAGAAGCAAAGGCGGCGGCGCAAAGAGCGGAAGCCGAAAGGAGTCAAAAGAAATGAAAATTTACAATTCACTCACCAAACGTAAGGAAGAATTTATTCCGCTTCACGGCAACGAAGTGAAAATGTACGCTTGCGGTATTACCGTTTCAGGCGAAGCGCATATCGGGCATGGGTATCAAGCACTCATTTACGATATTATGCGGAAATATTTAAAAAAATCGGGTTATGACGTCACGTATGCCCGCAATTATACGGACGTGGACGATAAAATTATCGCAAAATCCCACGAAACAGGGATTCCTGCGGACGAATACGCGGCGAAAATGATTGAAGACATCAACGCGGTGATGGAGAAATTTCAAGTGGACGATCCCGACGTATGGCTCAAAGCCACGGAAAATATCGAAAACATCATTGATTTCGTATCGACCTTGATTGAAAAAGGACACGCTTACGCGACGGAGAAAGGGGACGTATATTTCGACGTTGCATCGTTTAAGGGCTACGGCAAGCTTTCCAATCGAAACGTAGAAGACGCGCTCGACGGCGTGCGCGTGGACAACGACGACGAGAAGAAAAACGCTTACGATTTCGCGCTTTGGAAGAGTGCAAAGGCGGGAGAAATTTGTTGGGATTCGCCTTGGGGCAAGGGCAGACCCGGTTGGCATATCGAATGTTCGGCAATGAACAGAAAGGCGTTCGGCGAACAGATTGATATCCACGGTGGCGGACGGGATTTGATTTTTCCCCACCACGAGAACGAAATCGCGCAAACGGAAGCGCTCACGGGTAAGCAATTCGTTAAATATTGGACGCATAACGGACTGATAAAAGTCAACGGTCAAAAAATGAGTAAATCACTCGGAAACAGTCTGCTGCTTGCCGAGCTGCTCGAAAAATATTCAGACGAAGCCATCAAATTTGCGCTTCTTCAAACGAATTATAGAAACGACATCAATATCACGGACGACTTATTTCCCGAAGCGGAGAGACATTTATACGAGTTCTATTCGACGCTTGCCACGATAGATAAGGTAATGGATAAAATTCGCGGCATCGGGTTTTCGTTTGATGGAGAAAAGGCGGCGGCGTTTTCGGACAAAATCGATAAAGACTTTAACGAATGCATGGACGACGATTTCAACACCGCGCTCGCGCTTTCCAACCTGTTCGGCTATTTCAAGGACATGAAAAAAATGCTCGCAACGGGCAAGAGCGACGATTTCTTCACCGCGCTCGTGCTTGGCATTCAAATCAAAAAAACGTATGCGCTTCTCGGCTTGTTCAAAAAGAGCCCGAAAGAATACGTCGCGTGGTATGATAAAAAGCACGCGGAAAGCGTTCCCGAAGAAGTGCAAGCGATTGCAAAGGAGAGATGGGAAGCGCGCGCAAACAAAGATTGGGCGAAGAGCGACGAGCTTAGAGAGAAACTTGCAAGCCTTGGTTATGCGGTGAAAGATAGTAAAACGGGCTACGAGCTGATTAAAAATTCTTGACAAAAAAACCTAAGATAAGTATAATAGAAAAACAACGAACAAAAAGGATATGATTATGAAAACGTATACAGGACAAACCCTGCGTGAAATGTATTTAAACTTTTTTAAAGACCGCGGACACAAAGTAATCCCGTCTGCATCTTTAATCCCTGAAAACGACCCCACGGTACTGTTCACCACGGCGGGAATGCACCCGCTCGTGCCCTATCTTTTGGGCGAGAAGCACCCTGCGGGCAAGCGTCTTACGGACGTGCAGAAATGCGTGCGTACGGGGGATATCGACGAAGTGGGCGACGAACGGCATTGTACGTTCTTTGAAATGCTTGGAAACTGGTCGCTCGGCGATTATTTCAAGGAAGAAATGATTCCTTGGAGCTATGAATTTTTAACGGGAAAAGATTATTTGGCGATCCCGTCTGAAAACATTGCCGTGACGGTGTTCGGTGGCGACGAAACGCTTCCGCGTGATACGGAAGCGGCGGAACTTTGGGAAAAGGCAGGCATCAAGAAAGAAAACATTTATTTTATGCCCAGAGAAAACAACTGGTGGGGACCTGCAGGTTTGACAGGGCCTTGCGGCACGGATACGGAAATGTTCGTCATTCGCAAACCCAAGTGCTCGCCTACGTGTAATCCTGATTGTAATTGCGGCGCTTTTTTGGAAATTTGGAACGACGTGTTTATGCGCTTTAATAAGCAAGCGGACGGAAGCTTCATTGAGCTTTCGCAAAAGAACGTCGATACGGGTATGGGCTTGGAGCGCGCGCTTTGTGTGTTGAACGGCAAATCGAGCGTTTATGAAACGGATATTTTCGAAACGGCGATTGCAGCGATTGAAAATCTGACGGGCAAAAAATACGGCGAAAGCGAAGAGATAACCAAGGCATTCCGCGTGCTTCTCGATCACACGCGCACGGCAACGTTTATGCTCGGCGACGAAAAGGGGATTGTGCCGTCCAACACCGACCAAGGCTACATTTTGCGTAGAATTATCCGAAGAGCGGTGCGTTTTGGGCGTAAAATCGATTTGCCCGAGGGTAGCCTTGCCAAGATTTCGGAAGCGTTTATAGCATACTATCAAGACGTATATCCCGAGTTGAATATCAACCGTGAAAAGATTGCGGAAGAGTTGAACAAGGAAGAAGCGAAATTTAACAAAACCTTGCAACAGGGTTTGAAAGAATTTGAAAAATGCGTAAACGGGATTGAGCGTAAGAACGCGTTTATGGCGCAAAAAGACCCCGCGTACGTGCCTGAAACGCGCATTGGCGGCAAGCAAGCGTTCCACCTTTACGACACCTACGGTTTCCCTGTGGAAATCACCATCGAGATGGCGAAAGAACGTGGCTTGGACGTAGACGTAGCAGGATACCTCGCGGCATTTGAAGAACATCAAAGCAAGAGTAAAGCGGGAAGCGAGCAAAAATTTGCTTGCGGGCTTGCAGATAATAAAGAAGCGACGACGAAATTGCACACGGCAACGCATTTGTTGCACGCCGCGTTGAAAAAAGTATGTTCGCCTGACGTCAATCAAAAAGGCTCGAACATCACGGAAGAGCGGCTTCGCTTCGATTTTAACTTGCCTCAGCCCATGACAGAAGAGCAAATCAAGGCAGTAGAAGCGCTCGTAAACGAAGTGATTGCACAAGATTTGCCCGTAGAAATGAAAGAAATCTCTTTGGAAGAAGCAAAAGCTGCGGGCTTTACGGGACTTTTTGAAAGCAAATACGGCGAACGCGTAAAAACGTACACAATCGGCGATTTCTCCAAGGAGATTTGCGGTGGACCGCACGCGGAAAGAACGGGTGCGCTCGGCAAATTCAAGATTGTCAAAGAGCAGTCTTGCGGAAGCGGAATTCGTCGTATTAAAGCAATTTTACAATGAACGAAACCTTTGCAGAACAAATGAAAACACTCACCGCGCCCTTTATAAAAGAGCGCGGGTTTTCCTTTAAATATTTCCACGAAAAGGGCGGGGATTCTTCCTGCGTGTATATTTGCCGTTTCCAAAAAGGGAATGATTTTTTCGACGTGCGCGAAACGTCGGGTAAATACGAATTGCACCTGGTCGTGTATGCAAACGGGGAATATCGCTTCCCGAAATTCAAAAGAAAATTCACGCTAAAAAGTCTGCTAAAAAAACCGACGATAGACGAACAACGCGCATTTCTCGTTTCGGAAATAGAAAAGGAATGGCAATCGGAAAGTCCCGAATTTTTCGGCATTAAGAAATGAAAGTATAATAAACACCCCAAAAGTCCGACGGACTTTTGGGGTGTTTTTAAGTTAGCATTTATCTTGTAGAAAGCCAGACCATAAGCACGGAAATATCGGCGGGGTTCACGCCCGAAATTCTGCCTGCCTGTCCCAAGTTTAAGGGCTTGATGCGATCGAGTTTTTCCCTTGCTTCGAGCCGCAAACCAAGGATAGATGAATAATCAAGATCGGGTGGAAGCGCCTTGTCTTCGAGCCGTTTGGCGCGTTCAATCATTTCCAAATTTTGCTTCAAATAACCTTCGTATTTGACGGTAATTTCCGCCGTTTCCAAAACGTCCTTAGAATAATCTGAAAACACAGAAAATTCGCGCATAATTTCGGAAAGGGGGATAGAGCGTTTAATCATATCGGCATAAGAAACGCCGCCCGTAGGTTCGTCGTAGCCAAAGCGTTTTAAAAGGGGCGCGGCTTCCTTTTGCCCTACCCGTGTACGCAACGAATCGAGTAAACGTTCATATTTTTCCTTGCGTGCAAGGTAGCGCGCGTAGCGTTTTTCACTCACAAGCCCGCAAGCGTAGCCTTTCTCCGTCAAACGGAAATCGGCATTGTCTTGGCGCAGGCAAATGCGGTGTTCCGCGCGGGAAGTCATCATACGGTATGGCTCGTCCGTGCCTTTGGTAACTAAATCGTCAATCAAAACCCCGATATACGCTTCGTCGCGGCGCAAGATAAAAGGGGGGAGTCCGCGAAGCTTCAAGGAAGCGTTAAGCCCCGCCATAAGCCCCTGCGCGGCGGCTTCTTCATAGCCCGAAGTGCCGTTGATTTGTCCCGCCGTGTAAACGCCTTCGACTTTTTTAAATTCAAGGGTAGGCAAAATATCAAGCGTGTCAATGCAGTCGTATTCAATGGCGTAGCCGTAGCGCACAATGTCGGCGTTTTCAAGCCCTGCCACGGAAGAATACATAGCCCGTTGCACGTCGTGGGGCATAGACGTAGAAAGCCCTTGCGCGTACACTTCGAGCGTGTCTGCGCCTTCGGGTTCTAAAAAGATTTGGTGGCGTTCCTTGTCCTTAAAGCGCACCACTTTCGTTTCAATGGACGGGCAATATCTTGGACCTGTGGATAAAATCGTGCCGTTGTAAAGGGGGGAGCGTTCGAGATTTTCTAAAATAATCTCGTGCGTTTTCAAGTTGGTGTAGGTAAGATAGCAGGGCAACTTGCTTTCGGGCGCGTTATCGTGCATAAAGGAGAAAGGATAAATGTCCGTGTCGCCGTTTTGAATTTCGCACTTAGAATAATCAATCGTGCGTCCGTCGAGTCGCGCGGGCGTACCCGTTTTAAAGCGTCGCACGGAAAAGCCGAGCGCAAGCAGACTGTCGGTAAGTTCGTTTGCGGGGGCAAACCCGTTCGGGCCCGATTTTTTAACGACCTGCCCCGTAATCGTTTCGCCGTTTAAATAAACGCCCGTACAAAGAATGACAGCGCGGCAGGAAATGATGCCGCCGTAATTGGTTTTGACACCTGCGCATTTGCCGTTTTTGACTAAAATTTCGGTAGCTTCCGCTTGAATAATGCGAAGATTTTCGGTGTTTTCCAACACGCTTTTCATTTCACGGTGGTAAGCGTTTTTATCCGATTGCGCGCGAAGCGATTGCACTGCCGCGCCCTTGCCGACGTTGAGCATACGGATTTGAAGCGCGGTTTTGTCGGCGACGATTCCCATTTCCCCGCCGAGCGCGTCGATTTCGCGCACGAGATGTCCCTTTGCCGTACCGCCGATGGACGGATTGCAGGGCAAAAAGGCAATACTGTCCAAATTCAACGTCAAAAGGGCGGTTTTAATGCCCGTACGTGCCAAAGCAAGCGCAGCCTCGCAACCTGCGTGTCCCGCGCCTACTACCACCGCTTCCGCGGCATATTCTAAAAATTCAAAAGCGTTTTTTTCCATAAAGCAAAAAATAGGGAACGATTAGGCGAAACGGAAGCTTTCAAGAAAGATAGAAAAATTCCGCCGCGGGTCGCACCCGCTTATTTTTTCAATACAATGTTCTTAATATCGTCAATTTCTTTTGCGATTTTATCGTTGAGTTTTGCAAGCTTTTCCATTTTATCTCGCGCGTACATAATCGTGGTGTGATCGCGGCCGCCGAGAATATTCCCCACGGAAACAAGGGGGAGAGAAAGCATTTCGCACATCAAATACGCGCAAATTTGCCGTGCTTTGACGAAATCGGCTTTTTTGCCTTTACCGAGTAAGTCTTCGCGCTTTTGCTTAAAATAAGAGCAAACGGCGGAAATAATTTTTTCAGGGGTAACGTCTTCCTGTTCTTGGGGTTCGGCGATCGATTCGCTTAAAGCAAGCTGGGCAAGAGCTAAAGAAATAGGTTCTTCGTGGAGTTTGCTCGCAAAAATGACTTTGGTAAGTCGCCCTTCCAAAGTACGCACGTCGTGTCCCGAATCGCGTGCCAAAAATTCCAAAACGTCGTCGGGAAGCGAGCACTTTCGATCGAGCGCCTTTCTTTTTAAAATCGCGATCTTCGTTTCCATTGTCGGCGGTTGAATATCAGCGATCATACCCCCTTCGAAACGGGTACGGAGTCTGTCTTCGAGCGTAGCAATTTCTTTCGGGGGACGGTCGGAAGATAAAACGATTTGTTTGTTTTGTGCCGAGAGTTCGTTAAAGGTATGGAAAAATTCTTCCTGTACCTGCGTTTTATTTTTTAAAAATTGCACGTCGTCGATCATCAACACGTCCACGCTGCGATAGCGGTTTCTAAATCTCGTGCCGCCACCCTTTTGCGCGATCGAATCGATAAATTCGTTCAAGAAATTTTCGCAGGTGGTGTATAAGACTTTGGTTTCGGGCGCGCGCTTTGCAAGTTCGTTTGCAATCGCGTGCATAAGGTGTGTTTTCCCGAGCCCCGATTCCCCGTAGATAAAAAGCGGATTAAACGATTCCCCGGGCGCTTCGGCAACGGCTTTTGCCGCAGCGTATACGAGCTTGCTGCCTGGTCCTACGACGAACGAATCAAAGGTAAAGGACTTGTTGATAGGCGACGGTTGAAAATCGTCGAAATCGTCTTCATCAAAGTCGAGTGTATAAACGTTGCTCCCGTCCACGACCAAACGGAAATCGTTAAGCCCGCAGTCGCTTTTAATAATGGCGTCGCGCAATTTATCGGCGAACTTATTCATAATGGAAGTCGCATTCAGATCGGAGGTGCATTTGAGCACGATTTTGCGTGCGGAAAGATCGATCGGTTCTAAATCTTTGATTAAATGATTAAAGGAAATGGGCGGGATCAAATTTTGTGCCCGCTCGCTGATTTGTTTCCAAATAGATCTAAGTTGTGTATTCTCTGCCATAACCTTTTTATCCCCTATGTAAATTATTTTTTCTTGAATGGCTCGTATTGTCTTGTAATTTTAAGAATTATTTGATATAATTATACTACGAAACGCGCGGAAAAGAAAGCGATTTTAGGCGAATTTTGAGAAAGAATTATGCAAATTAAAAAATTATTCCTGCAAAATTTCAGAAATTACCAAAACGAAACGTTCACCTTCGATCAGGGGTTGAACGTACTTTTCGGTAAAAACGCGCAAGGGAAAACGAATTGTGCGGAAGCGGTGTTCTATCTTTGCACGGGCGCGTCGCTTCGAATCCGCCACGATAAACAGCTTGTAAAAATGGGGGAAGAGAGTGCGAAAATCACTGCGGAAGCGGAAAATCGGTATGGGAAAGTAACGATAGAAGCAATCATCACGGAAACAGGGAGAGAAATCCGCGTGAACGGTAGCAAGGTTCGGAAAAACGCCGATCTTATGGGGCACGTGAATAGTGTGTTTTTCTCTCCGGGGGAACTTCGGCTCATTCAAGACGGTCCAGACGAACGTCGCCGTTTTATGAACATTTCCATTTCCCAAACCTCGCCCGCCTATTACACGGCGCTTCTTCGCTACAATAAAATTTTAGACCAACGCAACGCCCTCTTAAAAAACCCCGATTATTCGCTCGTGTTAGACACCCTGCCCGTCTGGGACGAACAGCTTTGTTTATACGCGGCAACGATTATCAAAAAGCGTAGAGAATTTTTAGAAAAGCTCACGCCGTATGCAAAGGAAATGCACGCATTTTTAACGGACGGGGTAGAAGAGTTGGAGGTGAGATTGGATAAAACGTATGAAGGCACGGAAGAAGAGATTGCAAAAACACTCTCTCGTCGCCTGTCCAACCACTACGAAAAAGATTTGCGGTTAGGCTTTACGACGGTCGGCCCGCATAGGGACGATTTAGACGTAACCATTTCGGGTATCGACGCCAAGGCATACGCTTCGCAGGGACAAACGCGTACCGCGGCGCTTGCGTTAAAGCTTGCGGAAGTACAAATTTTCAAAGACCTTTCGGGGGAGTATCCCATACTCGTTTTAGACGACGTGATGAGCGAGTTGGATTTGCCGCGTAGAAAGAAACTTTTAAAGCGCATTTCGGGAATGCAAACGATACTCACGTGCACGCACGCCGAACGCGTTTTATACGGAGCGGAATGTCATAAAATCCATATTGAAAAAGGTAAAATCAAGGCATAAATCCACTCTCTCTTACGCATACTACAAGCATACCGTGTCCGCGTTGAACGCGCTCGAGCTAACATCAGGCTACATAAGAGGGCGAGTATGCAAAAAACGACAAAAAACAACGCCGCGAAGGCGATAACGCTCCTTTTTGCGAGCGTTTTTTTCTTATTTTCTCCATTTTCGGTTATAGAAAGGGCGAATGCGGAAGCGAAATGGGAGAAAATCTCTTCGTATACGACGTATTTTAACGTGGAAGATAGGGGCAGGTGTGAGAATATCGCGATTGCGGCGGAGCTGATAAGCGGCATCACCGTTCAACCCTACGGCGAATTTTCTTTCAATCAAACGGTGGGAAGAAGAACGGAAGAAGCGGGCTTTCAAAAGGCGAAAATTATTATGAATGGAGAATACGTTTTAGGCACGGGCGGCGGCGTTTGTCAGGTAAGCACCACGCTATATAACGCCGCGCTCAAATCGGGGTTGACGGTAACGGAATTCCACCCCCATTCCTTGCAGGTAAGCTACGTGCCGCCATCTCGGGATGCAATGGTGTCTACGCAAAGCGATTTGTGTTTTGTCAATCCACACTCCTTTCCCGTAAGGCTCACCGCGGAAGTATTCGACGGTGGCGTGCGGGTATATTTTTCGGGCAAAAAGGACGCCTATCGCTACGAAATCGTATCGCACGTTTTATCGGAAACGCCGCCGCCCGCGCCGATAATAAAAGACGGGGAACGGGAAGAAATTTTGCGCTCGCCCAAGCACGGTATAAAGAGTGAAGCGTACTTAGAGCGGTACGCAGGCGATAAGCTTTTATCGCGAAAACGGCTAAGAGTGGACGAATATCGCCCCGTTCAAGGCATAATCGTCAAAAAAATCGGGAATACGCCCGATTAAATAGTGTTCAACGCTTGTCTTTTCAATGAAAAAATGGTATAATGAATAAGAAGTATTTTATAAAGAAAAGGCAGGTTGATTATGGACAGACTTCAACTTAAACAGCTTAGCGTAAATCCCGAAGTTTACGGCGACAAAGAAGTAACGGTAGCAGGTTGGGCAAGAACGATTCGCGATTCGAAAGCGTTCGGCTTTATCGAGCTTAACGACGGCAGTTGTTTCAAGAGCACGCAGATCGTGTTCGAGCGTGAAACGCTTGCAAATTACGACGAGATAGCCAAAGGCAACGTAGGCATGTCGCTCGTTGTAAAAGGCAAGGTGGTGCTCACGCCCGAAAATAAACAACCGTATGAAATCAAAGCGACGGAAATCAAGGTAGAAGGGGAATCGACGCCCGATTATCCCTTGCAAAAGAAACGCCATTCCGTCGAATTTTTGCGTGAGATTGCCTATTTAAGACCGAGAACGAACCTGTTTGGCGCGGCGTTCAGAATTCGAAGCGAAGCGGCGATCGCGGTGCATAAATTCTTCAACGATCGGGGTTTTGTCTACGTGCATACACCCATTATCACGGGTAGCGACTGCGAAGGCGCGGGCGCAATGTTCCAAGTAACGACGTTTGATTTAGACGAAGTGGCAAAGAGCGGTAAAAAGGTAGATTATAAAGACGATTTCTTCGGTAAGAAAGCGGCGCTTACGGTATCGGGGCAGCTGAACGCGGAAACGTACGCAATGGCGTTCGGGAACGTGTATACGTTTGGACCCACTTTCCGTGCGGAACATTCGAACACGGCGCGTCACGCGGCCGAATTTTGGATGATTGAGCCGGAAATGGCGTTCTGCGATTTGGCGGGAGATATGGACGTAGCGGAAGCAATGGTGAAATACATTATCGATTACGTTTCCGAAACGTGCAAAGACGAGCTGGAATTTTTGAATAAATTCGTAGACACGGGGCTTTTGGAGCGTTTGAAAAACGTATCGGAGAACGCATTCGTACGCTTGACGTATACGGAAGCGATTGAAATTTTGAAGCAAAATGCGGATAAATTCGACGACAAAAACATTTTCTGGGGCAAGGATTTGCAAAGCGAGCACGAACGTTTCTTAACGGAAAGCGTTTATAAAAAGCCCGTATTCCTGACCGATTACCCCAAGGAAATCAAAGCGTTCTATATGAAACAAAACCCCGACGGAAAAACGGTGGCGGCGGCAGACTTACTCGTGCCGGGTATCGGGGAGCTTGTGGGCGGCTCGCAAAGAGAAGAAGATTACGACAAGCTGGAAAGCCGTATCAAGGAACTTGGTATGAACCCCGAAGACTATTCTTGGTATCTTGCGCTCCGCAAATACGGCGGCACGACGCATAGCGGCTTCGGGCTTGGGTTTGAGAGAATGGTGATGTATTTAACGGGCATTTCGAACATTCGCGACGTATTGCCGTATCCCAGAACGGTTAGCAATTTAGAGTATTGATTTTAAAACGCGCATATGTGTCGCAATACTTCGTCAAGATTGCGTTTTCCCTTGCTCGTTTAAGAAAAGTAAACGTCCCGTTGGGAAATCCGCGCTTTCCTTGTCTTGCTCGCATCTCCGCTTTTTAACGTAAATTCAAATAAGCGTTCAATTCACTCTCAAAAAGGAGAATAATTATGACGAAAATCGTAGTAGACGCTATGGGCGGTGATTTCGCGCCCATACAGCAGGTAGCGGGAAGCGTGCAAGCGCTGAATAAGGATAAGGATTTGTATCTGATTTTGGTCGGCGACGAAGCGCAAATCAAGGCGGAGCTTGCAAAATATACGTATGATGAAAGCCGTTTGGAAATCGTACATACGACGGAGACGATCGGCATGGAAGAAATCCCGACCAAAGCGGTGAAAACGAAAAAGGATTCGTCGCTTGTGGTGGCGTTTCGATTGCTCAAAGAAGGCAAGGCAGACGGGCTTGTGTCGTCGGGTTCTACGGGCGCGGTACTCACGGCAGGCGTACTTATTTTAGGGCGAATCAAAGGGGTTTCCCGCCCTGCGCTTTGTCCTGCGATCCCCAACCACAGGGGAGAAGTAACTCTCCTTTGCGATTGCGGCGCGAATTTAGAATGTAAGAGCATCAATCTTGTGCACTTTGCCATGATGGCTTCGGCGTACGCGCAAACGGTGTTCGGGGTAGAAAAACCCAAAGTTGGCTTGCTCAACAATGGTACGGAAGATCATAAGGGACTTCTTTTACAACAGGAAACGAACGAAATTTTAAAACAGATTGATTGCGTAAATTATCAAGGCAACGCGGAAGCGAGAGAGATTATGTACGGCGATATTGACGTTATGGTCTCGGATGGTTTCACGGGAAACATTGCCATGAAAGCGGTGGAAGGTTGTGGCAAAGCGGTTTCGAAGATTATGAAGCGGGAATTTAAACGTAATCTGTGGACGAAGCTTCGCGCACTTCTGTGCGGCGGGATTTTGAAAAACATCAAAAAAGGTTTAGATTATGAAGCGGTGGGCGGTGCAACGTTTTTAGGCTTAACCAAAGCGGTGGTAAAAGGGCACGGCAATTCGAAAGCGTTGGGCTTTTCGGTATGTATTGCGCAGGCAGCGCAGGCGGCGCGCGGCGGCTTGACGGAAAAAATCAAAGCGATGATAGATAACGTGGATATGGACGCAATCGCGGCGCAAATCGCGGCGTCGAAAGAAGCGAAAGAAGGGAACGTATGAGCCTGCCCTTTGCCGACATTGAAAACAAAATAGGCTACGTTTTTAAAAATAAAGGGCTATTGGAAGAAGCGTTCACGCATAAAACGTATTCCAACTCGTTTGGCGGTAAGCATAACGATAGATTGGAATATTTAGGCGACGCGGTGTTAGAGCTTGTGGTAACCGAATGGCAGTATAAAAAGGACGAAAAGGCGACGGCGGGAAACATGACTTCGGCTCGGCAAAAGCTTGTTTGTCAACCCGCGCTTGATTCGGCGATTGACGCACTCGGGGTTTACGGATATTTGCGGTATAAAGGCACGGAGTACAATTTAAAAGGCAAGCCCAAATCGAGCCTATTTGAAGCAATCGTAGCGGCGATTTATTTAGACGGCGGCTATAACAGTGCCAAACGCTTTATCTTAAAGCACGGCAATATCCATATCGAACCGCAAACAACGAACGCGATCGGGGAATTGAAAGAATATTTAGAAAAGCGTGGAAAGCCGCAAGCGACAAGCTCGTTTACGCGCACGGGCAAGGATAACGCGCCCCATTTTTATTGCACGCTAAAAGCGATGGGTGAAGAAGCGCAAGGCGAAGGCAAAACCAAGCGGGAAGCAACCGCGACTGCCGCCGCAAGACTTCTTTGGGAACTGAAAAAAAAGAACAAATAAAAGGAGAACGTTAGTGGATTTAAAAGAAATACAACTGGTCGGTTTCAAATCCTTTGCCGACAAAACAAAAATACGCTTTGAAGACGGCGTTACGTGTATTGTAGGCCCGAACGGATGCGGAAAGAGTAACGTAGCGGACGCGGTGCGTTGGGTGCTTGGTGAAAAGAGTGCGAAAGCGCTTCGCGGATCGAGTATGCAAGACGTCATTTTCGGGGGTACGGTAACGCGTAATCCGCAGTCGAGCTGTGAAGTTACGCTCGTGTTCGACAACGAAGACGGGAAGTTTACGGAAATCAACGAACCGCAGGTGTCTATGACCCGCCGATTAGATCGGAAGGGGGATAGCAAGTATTTGATCAACGGGCAAGTGAGTCGCCAAAGGGATCTTGTCGAGTTGTTCCATAAAATCGGTTTGGGAAAGGAAGGCTATTCGATTATCGGCCAAGGACAGGTAGAGCAGATTATGAACGCCCGTCCGGAAAACCGCCGCGTTATTTTCGAAGAAGCGCTCGGACTTATGATTTATAAAAACCGTAAGGAAGAGATCGAACGCAAGATTGAAGATTCCAATTCCAATTTGTTTATATACAGTCAACGTATCGACGAAGCTTCGAGCCGTCTTGGTAAGATGGGCAAGGAAGCGGAAAAGGCGCGCGAATATAGCGAATACTCTGAATCTCTTAAATTAAACGAAGCGAACACGTATATTTATCGCTATGAAAACGCGGAAGAAGAGAAGAGTAAATTCAAGAAAGATATTGCGACCATTTCGGATAAGATAATCGATTTGAACACGAATATCGAGCTTATCAACCGCAAGATTGAAGAGAATCGCGACAAGATCAACCAAGCGGACGCGCGGCTTTTGGAGCTTAACGATAAGCGCGTGGAGCTTTCGGTTGGGAACGAGAGAAAGGACGGCGAATTGAAACTCGTGCGCGAACGTATTAGCACCTACCGTTCGCAGATTGAAGCGGCGCAACAATTTTTAGCGGGAAGCAAGACGCGCATTGGCGAAATCGGCGACGAAATCGCGCGCACGAACAAGCAAAACGAAACGGATACAAAGCGTATCGTAGAGCTGGAAACGCAAATCGAGCTTTTGAAAAGTGCGATTGCCGCCTTGGATAAAAAGATTGAAGTGTTTGAAAAGCTTTCAGATGAAAACCGTCAAAGTCAGCTTTCGTCGGCGGACGATCTTTCAGAATTGAAGAAGAATTTAGGTACGCTTTCTGCGCGCTTGGAATCGACGAAAGAACGAATCAAAGAGCTTACGGACGCTTTGGGTAAGACGAAGGACAGAAAGGAACGTTTGAGCGAAGAGCTTGCTTCGGTGCGGAAAGATTTAAAAGGCTTGCAATCGTTCACAAGCACGGGCATGCGCGATTTCGAAGAAAAGCAAGAAGAAGCGCGCGAAATGCAAATGACGATCAACGATTTCAATCAAGAGTTGTTCAATGCGAACGGTCAAATCGCTTCGCTTCGGGAAAACCTTGAAATGTATATCAGTTTAAAAAACCGTTTCGAGGGCTATAAAGAATCGGTGCGTCGCTTGCTTTCCATTTCGAAAACCAACCCCGATATAAAGAAGCACTTAAACGGCGCGCTTGCGGACGTAGTTTCCACCGAGCAGCGCTTTGAAACGGCAATCGAAACGGCGTTTGGCGGGGCTATGCAAAATATCGTAACGCCGACGGCGGACGACGCTCGGTATTTAATCGAATACTTAAAACGCTCCAACGGCGGTATCGTAACGTTCCTGCCGGTAGCGAGTATGCGCCCGCGCCCCGATTCGAGGGAGATTCGAAGAGCGCTTGACGAGCGCGGCGCAATGGGACTTGCAACGGAGCTTGTCAAATACGACGATTATTATTATAACGTCATTTCCAATCTTTTGGGAAACACGCTCATTTGCGATAATATTGCGAACGCAACGACGATCGCGAAAAAATACGGCAACCTTTTCAAGATCGTAACGCTGGATGGCGACACGATTGCGACGGGCGGTTCCATGACGGGCGGAAGCCGTAGAAAGGACGCAGGCTCGCTGCTTTCGAACGAGCGTAAAATCCAAGAATGTAAGGATAATATAGCGAAGAAACAAAAATACATAGAAAAGCTCAAACATGCAATCGCGGAAAGCGAAAAAGCAAAAGCGGAAGCGGAAGCGGAAGTGGACAAGCTTCGTGAAAAATACCAAGGCGCAAATAGCGAGATTGCAGGGCTTACGGGACGTGAAACGGCGCTTTTAAGTCAGATTGCGGAAACGGAGAGCGACGTGGAAACGTATGCGGGCGCGCTTGAAGATTTGAAGATGAAGCTTTTGGAGCTAGAATCGGAAGAAGCGAATTCTTCGCTTTCGGAAGAGCAGATTGCGGCAAAACGCCGCGCGGCGGAAGAGCAGATTGCGGGGCAGCGTAAAAATTACGAAGGTTTCAAGGAAGAGCGAGAAGAAAAGAGCAAAACGCTTCGCGCGGCGGAGATCGAGTATGCGTCCTTGAAAGCGGCGATCGAAAAGCAGACGGAAACGGTTGCCCGTTTAACGCAGGAAAAGGAAGAGCTTGTAAAGCGTATTTTGGACTCCGAATACGAGCTCACGGAAACGCAAACGCGGCTTACAAGTTTGGAATCGGAAGCGCAAGAAAAAGAGCTTACCGACGAAGAAAAGGCGGCGGTGCAAGCGATCGTGGACGAGATCAACCGCTTAACGCAGGAAAAAGAAACGGTAAATCAGAATCAACTTACGATTGAAGCGGAGAAAGAAACCTTGCAGGAAACGCTTACCAAGCAATCGGACAAGCGTTATAAATGCGAGATAGAGATCAGTAAGATTGACACGAACCTTGAAAATCTCCGTACGAGATTAGAAGAAGCGTACGAGCTTGACTACGAAAAATGCCTGCCCCTTCGCGTGGAGAATTTCAACGTAAAGGAAGCGGCGGATCTGATCACGGCGTTAAAGCGCAAAATCACGGTGCTTGGACCTGTGAACCCCAACGCCGTTGAAGAATACGAATACGAAAAAGAACACTGCGACGAAATGATCACCCAACGCGACGATTTGCAAAAGGCGATCGCCGATTTGCAATCTGCGCTTGATGAAATTCGCAGCGAAATGCTTCGCATCTTCAACGAAGGTTTTGATTTAATCAACGAAAACTTCAAAACGACGTTCAAAGAACTGTTCGGCGGCGGCAGAGCGGAGCTTCAAATCGATTATCAAGAAGGGGAAGACCCGCTTGCGGCGGGCGTAGAAATCGTGGCTTGTCCCCCGGGTAAAAAGCTCACGAAAATTTCCCTGCTTTCGGGTGGTGAGCGCGCGCTCACGGCGATTGCGATTTTGTTTGCAATCTTGAAATCCCGTCCTATGCCCTTCTGTATTTTGGACGAAATCGAAGCGGCGCTCGACGATGCAAACGTGGATAGATTTGCTTCCTATTTAAAACGTTTTGCGCTCGATACGCAGTTTATCGTCATTACGCACAGAAAACCGACGATGAACCAAGCGGATTCGCTCTTTGGCGTAACCATGCAAGAAAAGGGCGTATCCAAGATCGTATCGGTAAAACTTGCGGAAGTGGAAACGAAATTAGGAGCAGGAACGGTAGAATAAGCGAAGAATCCGCGGCGCAATGCTTATAGGAGAATGAATTATGGGCATATTTAGTAAACTTTTCGGCGCGCTAAAAAAAACGAAAGCAAGCCTTTCAGAAAAATTACGCGTACTCTTTTCCAAAAACAAGCTCGGCAACGAGTTTTATGAAGAATTAGAAGAAATTTTAATTTCCGCCGACGTATCGGTAACGACGGCGGAAGAGATCGTGGAGCGTGTGAAAGCGCAAGCGATTGCGGAAAAGCTTAAAGACGGCGATTACGTAACGGAGATTTTAAAAACGACGCTTACGGAAATGCTGGAAGAATCGGAAGTCGAACCGCCCGCATATCCTTGCGTGATTATGCTCGTTGGGGTGAACGGCGTGGGAAAGACGACGACTGTTGGAAAACTTGCTCACCACTTCTTAAAGCAAGGCAAAACGGTAACGGTAGCGGCGGCGGACACGTTCAGAGCCGCGGCGAGCGAACAGCTTAGCGTTTGGGCGGAGCGCGCGAAAGTGCGTATTGTCAAGCACGAAGAAGGAAGCGACCCTTCGGCGGTAATTTTCGACGCGGTGAGTTCCGTCAAGGCGAAAAAGACGGACGTGTTGATTATCGACACGGCGGGAAGATTGCACGTCAAAGAGAATTTGATGAACGAGCTTCGAAAAATGGATCGGGTGGTTGCGCGCGAATTCCCCGAAGCGGATTTCTTAAAACTGCTAGTATTAGACGCTACGACGGGGCAGAACGCGGTAAACCAAGCGCGGGTGTTTGACGAAGCGGTGGAACTCGACGGTATCGTTTTGACGAAATTAGACGGCACGGCAAAGGGCGGGTTCGTATTTTCGCTCTCGTCCGAGCTTTCGCTTCCCGTTTTGTTTGCGGGGGTAGGCGAGAAGATGGACGATCTCGAATACTTCAATTCTAAAGACTTCGTAGACGGCATATTATAAACGCGGGATTTGCCCGCAAGGAGGAAAAAATATGGCAAACGTTGTAGAATGTAACGGTTTAACGAAATTTTACGACAATTTTTGCGCGTTACAGGGCATAAATCTCCAAATCCCCGAAAACGTAGGGATTGTAGGTCTTTTAGGCCCAAACGGTAGTGGTAAAACGACGCTCATCAAATTGCTTACAGGCCTACTCACCCCCACGAGCGGTGAAGCGCTTGTTGCGGGCAAAGAGATCGGGGTAGAAACGAAAGCGATGGTGTCCTATCTTTCGGACGCGCATTCACTCAATAATGAGTATACAGTGATGCAACAGCTTGAATATTTCGAAGATTTCTTTTTAGATTTCGATAAAACGAAAGCGTTGCGAATGATTCGTGAGTTGGGCGTAAACGAAACGCAGAAGATTAAAACGCTTTCCAAGGGCACGAAAGAGAAGCTCTCGCTCATACTCACGCTTTCCCGAAACGCAAGGCTTTTCATTCTCGACGAACCGATTGCAGGCGTCGATCCTGCGGCGCGCGATTACATATTGCAAACGATTCTTTCCCACAAAAGCGAAAACGCGACAATGATTATAAGCACTCATTTAATTTCGGAAATCGAGCAATACTTCGATTATATCTTATTCTTAAAGGAAGGAAAGATCGTTTTACAAGGCGAAACGAACGCCATTCGCGAACGCGAAGGCAAAACGATCGACGAACTGTTCAGGGAGGTGTTCCGATGGATGTAACGATGGTTCAGGCATTACCCGAAACGGATTATAAAAATGGCAAACTCCGCGCTGTGCGCGGCAGAATGGTAAAAAAACTGTTAAAATACGAATGGAAAGCGATTTCTCCCACGCTTATCATCTGTGGGATCGTGCTTGCCGCGCTTACGCTTTTTATCTGCATTTTCGGTCGTGCGGGCTTTGAATTTCTCTTTTCCCGTTATGAAAATCAGATCGAATACCCCGCCACGACGGTGCTTACTACGGTCTTGACTTTGCTATTGTATGTTAGTGCATTAATGGTCGTGGTATTCGTGCCACTTGGCATTGCGATCAATCGTTATCATAAAAACTTTTTCAAGGAAGAGGGGTATTTAACGTTCAGTATCCCCGCTTCCATGGAGGAGCATATCCTTGCGAAGCATTTGAGCGGAATTTTAGCAATGCTGATTTCGATAGCCGCAAGCTTTTTGAGCGTAATGCTTGTTGCATTGTGTATGAGCGGATATATAGGCAATATTCCCGTCGGTCCCGTCGAGCCAGCTCCCGTAAATCCGATTTCGGAAATCTTTTTAGCGTTCGAAGAGCTGATTATGAGTGCGGAAACGATTGTAGGTATTTTCACGGTAAGCGGTGCGTTGTGTTGCTGGGGACAAAAATTTGAGAAGAAGAGTCATATTTTCTGGCGTGTAGCCTTGGCGTATATCGTGTTTATGGTTTTGGAAACGGTGTATACGCTCGCGTTAGAAGTGGGAATGTTAAACTTCTTCTACACGACGGCAGGTGAGCACGTAAGCAATCTTTTAACAATTTTGTTATACGCAGGCATAATCGCATTATCCGTTTGGTATGAACTGAGAAGATTAAAGAAAAAACTCAATTTAAAATAAAAAGGCATGAAAATCGACATTTTAACGCTTTTCCCCGAGATGTTTTCGGCAATGCAGGAAAGCATTTTAGGCAGAGCGCAAAAGGAAAACAAAATACAAATTCGAATCGTCAATCTTCGGGATTACACGGAAGATAAGCATTTAAAATGCGACGATTATCCCTTTGGCGGCGGCGCGGGTATGGTGATGATGCCCCAACCGATCGGAAGCGCAATCGAAGCACTCGATCCCGAGCATAAAGCGCGGCGAATTTACATGTCGCCCAAAGGAGAAACGTTCAAACAGCAAAAGGTGTTCGAGCTTATAGCTTACGAGCATTTGATTTTGCTTTGCGGACATTATGAAGGGGTAGACCAACGGGCAATCGATCTGTTTATCGACGAAGAAATTTCTATCGGGGACTACGTACTCACGGGTGGGGAATTGCCCGCCATGGTGGTTACGGATGCCGTTTCGCGCTACGTAGACGGGGTGATTAGTGCGTCCTCGCTCGTGGACGAGAGTTTTTCGGAAAACCTGCTGGAATATCCGCAATATACCCGCCCGCAGGAATACCGCGGCATTGCCGTGCCCGAAATTTTAAGAAGCGGGGATCACGGCAAGATTGATAAATGGCGCAGAGAACAAGCGATGGAGTTGACGAAAAAACGCCGTCCCGATCTGCTTAAATAAGCCTTTGAAATAGGTGAAAGAATGAAAAAAATACAATGGTTTCCGGGGCATATGACGCGTGCTATGCGGGATATGGAAGAGAAGAAGGGCTTGTGCGACGGGATTATTTGCGTGCTTGACGCCCGCGCGCCGATTGCCACGGTGAATAAAAATTTCAAAAAAATATTCGGTGAGAAGCCCGTTTTGTATCTTTTGAATAAAGCGGATTTGGCGGATGCAAACAGGACGGACGGCTTTTTAAAACTGTTTGAAAGCAAGGAAAAACGCTGCATCAAATGCGATTGTACGAATCCGTCTGCGAAGCGTTTGATTTTGCAGAAATTAACGGAAATCACGGAAGAAAAACGCACTCGCGCCGAAGCAAAGGGTTTGACGAAAACCTTTCGTTTTATGGTGGCGGGGATACCCAACACAGGGAAAAGTACGCTCGTGAATTTGATAAGTGGACAAAAGCGGGCGAAAACGGGGGATAAAGCGGGGGTAACGCGGGACGTTCGGTGGCTTCGTTGCGGCGGTTTCGACCTTTTGGACACCCCTGGCACAATGCCACCCTCCTTTGAAAATCAAGACCTTGCCAAACACTTGGCGTATATCGGTAGTGTCAATGACGACATTTTGGATATGGACGATATCGCGTTAGAGCTTTTGGGCGAGCTTGCGGCAAATTATCCGCAATATCTAACGGAGAGATACGGGATTGAAGATTTTTCAGAAAATTTAAAAATGTACGAACAAGTTTGTAAACGTCGGGGCTTTATTTTGCGCGGCGGCGAATTTGACTACGAGCGCGGCGCGAAAGCCTTGATTGACGATTTCAGAAAGGGAAGAATCGGTAAAATCACGCTCGAAAAACCAGCCGATTATAACGATTTTGAATGGTAAAGCGAATGAAAAAAGTTTGGAACGCAGAAGAAAAATTGAAAATCGAGCGCGCCTTGCAGGAACAGGGCGTAAAATTTATTGCGGGCGTAGACGAAGTGGGCAGAGGCCCGCTTGCAGGCCCTGTCGTTTGCGCGGCGGTGATTATGCCGCTTGAAGAAAGCGCGATTATAGAAGGGATTGACGATAGCAAAAAACTCTCCGCGAAAAAACGCGAAGAGCTTTCGGAAAAGATAAAAGAAAAAGCGCTTTGCTACACGATCGTAGAGATCGACGAAAAAACGATCGACACGATCAATATTTTGGAAGCGACACGCCTTGGAATGAAACAAGCGATCGAAACGCTTTCGATCACGCCTGAAAAAGTGCTTACCGACGGCAATATGACGATTGACACCGCGCTGCCACAGGCAAGCGTGATTGGCGGCGACACGCTTTCCTATTCAATAGGCGCGGCGAGCATTATCGCCAAAGTCTATCGGGACGCTTTAATGGATAAATACGCCGAAACGTACCCGCATTATGCCTTTGAAAAGAACAAAGGCTATGGCACGGCGGCGCACATTCAAGGAATTAAGGAGCACGGCTTATGCCCCATTCACCGCAGGACGTTCACAAAAAAATTTTAGGAAAAAAGGGCGAAAAACTCGTTGAGAAATATTTGTTAGAGCGTGGTTATAAGCTTTTGAAACGGAATTTTCGCACGCCGTTTGGGGAAGCGGATCTTGTGATGCAAGATAGGGACGAAATTGTGTTCGTGGAAGTGAAAACGCGCACGAGCGAAGAATTTGGAACGCCCCGCGAAGCGGTAGGAAAGGAGAAGCAAAAGCGATATTATAAGATTGCGCTTTGCTATGGCGAAAAGATGGGAAGCGAGCCCAACGCTCGCTTCGACGTTGCGGAAGTTTATAAAGACGGACACATTGAACATTATAAAAACGCGTTTTGACCTGATACCTGCCTATTCCATTTTCGCAATTTCTTTTTTTAAACGTAAAATAATTTTCTTTTCAAGGCGGGAGATATAGCTTTGGGAAATGCCTAAAAGATCGGCGACGTCCTTTTGTGTCATTTCTTCGCCCCCGCCGAGGCCGAACCGCAAGAACATAATTTTTTGCTCTCTTTGCGAGAGCTTTTTTAATGCTTCTTTGAGCTGTTCCTTTTCGGCGTTTGATTCAATATCCCCGTACACGGTATCGGCGGAAGTGCCCAAAACGTCGGAAAGTAGCAGTTCGTTGCCCTCAAAATCGGTGTTGAGCGGCTCGTCGAAAGAAATCTCACTTTTTAATCGCGCCGTGCGCCGCAGATACATTAAAATTTCGTTTTCAATGCAGCGTGAAGCGTACGTTGCAAGCTTAATGTTTTTATCAGGCTTAAACGAATTGATTGCTTTGATAAGTCCGATTGTGCCAATGGAGATGAGATCGTCGTTTTCCACACCCGTATTATCAAATTTTTTCGCTATGTAAACGACGAGCCGAAGATTGTGTTGAATAAGCTCCGATTTCGCTTCGTCGCGCTCCTGCCCGTCGCGCTCCGTTAAAATGCGTAACGTTTCGCTTTCCTTTTCAGGGGAAAGGGGCAGGGGCAAAGCTTCGCCGTTGCCGCAAACGTAATCGACGGTCGCTTTGGCTTCTAAAAAAGGGATTTTTTGCAAAAAAATTTTTAAAATTTCGGAACAGTTTATCATACTCAACTCCTTTTATTTTCAATCAAAGATATTCGCTTGTAAAAGCATTTTATATTCTCTCGATACCATATGCGCGCTTGGCGCAAAATATACCCCTTTTCGCTTGAAAATCTCTGTGTTTTTTCTAATTTCCAAATCGCCCGTAAAAAGGGGAAGCGTCTTTTCTCCGCCGAGCGTTTGAATGGTAATTTCGCCGTGCGGAGAGAAAAGCTCGTTTTTCCAAATTTCAAAAGCAATTTCAGGCGAAAGAAAGCAAACGGGCGCGCCGTTTGCGGTGGCTAAATTTCCGCTATCCAAAAAACCTAAAATTGCTACACGCCTTTGCTCAAAAAGGATTGCGCAATCATAGATATGTCGAAAAGCCAATCGTTTTTTGTAAAGTTTTTTGATTCCGTTTATCACAAAAATTAAAAAAACGATTGCGGCGCAAAGCACGAACACAAACGGTGTTTGCTCTATTTGATAACCGTTGCCCGAAAAAGAAAAACCGCTCGAAAAAGCAAAGATAGCCCCTGCAAACGAAAAGGAAAGAAAAAAGAACAAAGCGCAAGTGAGCGCATACCTGCCTATGTCGTTTTTGTTTTTGATGCGGGGGAAAGCGAGCAGGCAAAGCAAAAAACCGACGGCGAATTTGAGAAAATACGCCCAAAAAAAGGGTAGGCAAAGCAGGGGGAACACGAGCGCGAACACCGCGCCAACGAGTGCGGAAAAAACAAGGTTTTTCCACTTGAAAGCCACTTTTAAAGCGAGTAAAGAAAGATATAAAAGCATGCCGTCAAGCAGAAAATTTTCAAGAAAGGCGTATTCGATATATACCGTCATAAAAATGCCTCAATCCCTTTTAAGACAAGGAATTGAGGCTATTATAACATAAGGATAAGGAAAAAATAAAAACGGCTTTTGTCGCGCGCACAATTTTTTTGTCGTAAAGCCTTTATTTTCAAGGCGTGTAGCCATTTGATAAAAAACCGTCGATTTTCAAAAATCGACGGTTTTTTTTAATTGATTTTTAAGAAATGTTCAACTTTATATTTTGCAAGGCGTTTTTTTCAAGACGGGACACTTGCGCTTGGGAGATGCCCACTTCTTCGGAAATTTCCGTTTGCGTTTTGCCTTCGAAGTATCGCAAGAATAAAATGCGCCGTTCCCGCTCGCCTAATTTTTCAATCGCTTCGCCGAGCGCCACGTGCTCCGTCCAAATTTCGTCCGTGTTCTTTTCGTCGGCAAGTTGGTCCATAAGAAGAAGCGCGTCGCCTGCTTTGTTGTACACAGGCTCGTATAACGATACGGGATCGGAGATTGCGTCGAGCGCGTAAACGACTTCTCGCTCCGCTACCTTCAATTCTTCTGCAATTTTCACAATCGTTGCTTCTTCGTCCCGCTCTTCGATTGCTTCCCGAGCTTTCAGCACTTTATACGCCATATCCCGAATGGAACGGGAAACCCGAAGCGAATTGCCGTCCCGAAGATACCGCTTGATTTCTCCAACGATCATAGGCACGGCATAGGTGGAAAATTTAACGCCGTAGCTTTCGTCGAAGCCGTCGATCGCTTTGATGAGTCCCACGCAACCCGCTTGAAAAACGTCGTCCGCGCCTAAATTTTTAATTCGAAAGCGTTTGACGAGAGAAAGCACTAAGCGCATATTTCCTACGATAAATTTATCCCGCGCCGCTTTGTCGCCTGCTTTGAGCTTTTTCATAAGCTCTTCGTTTTCTTTTGCCGTGAGCTTTGGTAGACCTGATGTGTCTACCCCGCAAATCTCTACTTTTTGCATATACCCTCCTCCTTTGGTATGTAAGAAAGTGGGGGTGAGTTGAGTATGGGCAACTGCGGCGGGTTTTATACGCGGAAACTTTTTCACTGCGATTGCATATACTATTTACAAAGGCGGTGGGTTATGGAATTGAGTTTTTCGCAGCTTAGAACGAAAGAAGTCGTAAATACGCAAGACGGCAGAAAGCTTGGAAAAGTGTGCGACATCGTTTTGTGTTATCCCGAAAATCGTTGGATTGGGATTGTCGCGCCCAACGGCAGGGTGTTTGGATTTAAGAAAAACGGCGTGTTCATTGATTTGAAAAATATCGTTAAAATCGGCGAGGACGTGATACTCGTCAATATCGGCACGGCTTGCAGGGGCGGTAAGCGCCCGAGTGATTGCCCGCCGCCACCGCCGCCGCACGAGCGCAGAAGCTACGAAGAATATGAATAAATTAACGCGGGATCGCAACGAGCGTTCCCGCGTTTAGTTTTCGTTTAGTCTTGTTCGTGAACATTGATGATTTTCTTTTTTTCGTCTTTATTTTTACGGACGGCGTATTCATAGGCGCACTTCGTTCCGCTTTGTCTTACGGGCTTTGGCGCGTAGTTTTCGTCGTAATAGAAAACGATAAAATCGGAGCGGTCTATCATTTCTTGATTTCGCTCTACGTAGGAAGCCCGACCTGCGTGTTCTATCCGTTTTGGCATATACGTTTCGTCGTAGAGCTTCAAAAGATAATGCAAATAACGTTCACTCAATTCGGGATAGACGGAGCGCACGTAAACGCGTTTTATATGGAGATAAGCTTTTTTCATTTCGGAAACGAGCAAAAGACAAAGATCGTCAAAATCGCTTTTACTACCGAATAAAAACGTTTCTACGTTCTCTTGCACGATCAATTTTTCAATCAATCTTTTCAGCGTGCGTTGTAAATCGCTTGTGACGGCAACGTTTCTATGCCCGATAAAACAACACGTTTTGCTCTCCATTGTTTTTTCCCTAAAAATAAAAAGTGTCGCTCCCTTACGAGAACGACACCGTAGAATATATCTTTCTCGTTAAGTTTGCGACAACTCGTTCACATAATAAAGAACCAACGGTTTTTGTAAACAGATAATAGATATAATCCTACCACGATTATATCCGTTAGTTCCATATTTAATTATGTGAAGCCTTAAAAATAAGCAGGCTTCGAATTGCCGCATTTTTATTATACGCAATTTTTTTCTTTTTGTCAACGATTTTTGAAAAAGAATAAAGAATAAAGGTAGATGCGGCTTGTAATCGCAGAGAGATTGACAAAAAAGATACGATATGCTATAATAGATACCGTGAAAGATAGAGTTTTCATCTATTTTTCACGGTATTTTAGTGTAGATTTAACGATTGGCGTTTATAAATATAGAAAAGGGGGATTTTACCATTATGAAGATATTAATCGTAGATGACGAAGAAATGATTCGCGGGGTGCTTCGCGAATACGTGGAATTTGAAGGCAACCAAGCGTTCGAAGCGGCAAACGGCATGGAAGCGGTCAAGCTTTGCCGTGAAAACGATTACGATCTCGTGCTTATGGATATTATGATGCCCCATCTCGACGGATTTTCCGCGGTGAAAGAAATCAAAAAATCCAAGGACGTGCCCGTGATTATGCTTTCCGCTCGCGGAGAAGAATACGACAAACTTTTCGCTTTTGAAATCGGCGTGGACGATTACGTAACCAAACCCTTTTCTCCCAAAGAAGTGATGGCGCGCATCAACGCTGTTACCAAACGCCGCGCGCAAAAACGCAGCGGGAACGAGATTTTGAAATTTGAAGGCTTGGAAATCGATATGGCGGGCAGAAACGTCTACGTGGACGGGCAAAAGGCGGAACTTACCCCCAAAGAATACGAGCTATTGTTCTATCTCGTGCGCAATCGCGGTATCGCGCTCACTCGCGAAAAATTACTTCTCGACGTTTGGGGGTTCGATTTCTACGGCGACGATAGAACCGTCGATACCCATATTAAAATGCTTCGCTCTAATTTGAAAGAATATCGAAAGTTTATCGTAACCCTTCGGGGGTTAGGCTATAAATTCGAAGAATAAAGAGTCTACTTTGATAAACGTCGCATTTCTTCGTGGCGCTGTGCTTTCCTTGCTCGTTTACGAAAAGTAAACGTCCCGTCGGAAATGCTCGCGCGCCTTGAACTGCTCGTTTTTGAAAGTAGACGAAAACAGGATAAAAATCTATGAACGAACAAAACGCAAAGCGCGTGAAAAACAAGAAAAATTACCGTCGGCGGCAAAGGGGGACGAGCATCTACTTTTTGCTCTGGGCGGCTTTTTCCGCATTGGCGCTCGTGATCGTGTTGTTGTTCAGTTTCGTTATCCGTATGGTAACCGTGCAAACGTATAAAAACGAAGCGGCGCGCGAACTTTCCGAGAAGGGAAGAAACATTGAAATTGCCGTGCTTGCCGAACCGCCCGAAGTGTTTGGCGGAAATAGGAGCGAATATTTGCGATATCTTTCCACTTCGTTCGACGTGAATATTTTTATTTTGGACGAAAGCGGAGAAGTGCTTTTTCCGCGTATGCCCGATTCGGGGGAGCAGGAATTGAATTTTGGAGATAAAGTGCAAACGCTCAAATCCAAATTGCAAGAAAACGAAACCCCGTCCGTGATCTATGAAGGAAAAAAGGAATACGTTTACGGCGCAAAGATTTCCCTTTACGGCGCGGACGTTGAATCGTATTTATACGTCGTGAAATCCCTTCACTTTATGGAAGCGGCAATGGGACAACTTGCCGTTCGAACGACTTTTATCGCCGTGTTCGTTTTCGTGCTTGCGTTCGCCGTGTCGAGCGCCGTTTCCGGGTGGCTCACAAAGCCTATGTCTGAAATGACGAAAAAGGCAAAACTGCTCGCAGGTGGGGATTTTAACGTCGATTTCCACGGTGCGGATTACGGACGGGAAGTGGTGGAGCTTGCCGATACCCTAAACTTTGCGCGCGACGAGCTTTCTAAAACCGACCGCATGCAAAAGGAACTGATCGCCAACGTTTCCCACGATTTTAAAACCCCTTTGACGATGATCAAAGGTTATGCGTCTATGATCATGGAAATTTCGGGGGATATTCCCGAAAAGCGGAACAAGCACGCGCAAGTGATTGTCGAAGAGACGGACAGGCTCGCTTCTCTCGTTGCCGACGTACTCGATTTATCCAAGCTTCGTTCGGGATTGCAGGAGCTCAAAACTTCGCTCGTCGATATGTCGGCGTATACCCGTGAGATCGTGGAGCGGTTTGTGTATTTGCACGAAACGCAAGGGTATACGATCGTGGAAGAGATCGAAGACGGTTTGTTTGCGCGCGTGGACGAGCTAAAAATCGGACAAGCACTTTACAATCTCGTTAGCAACGCCGTCAATTACACGGGAGAAGATAAAACCGTGTTCGTTACATTGAAAAAGATTGACGATAAAATCTTCCGTTTTTCCGTGCGCGATACGGGTGCGGGGATAAAAAAGGAAGAAATTGCAACGATTTGGGAACGGTACTACCGCTCGTCTGAAATGCATAAACGCCCCGTTAAGGGTACGGGTTTGGGACTTTCGATTGTGAAAGCGGTCTTGGTGCGACACGGTTTGCCTTTCGGCGTGGAAAGCGAGATGGGAAAAGGGAGTGTCTTTTATATCGATTTTATAAGCGTAGAAAATTAAAAATAATCAAAATACTCAAAAACGCGGGTTTGCTTTTTACGGCAGACCTGTTTTTTACGTTCAAATTCTTGCCTATTTAGAAAAAATTTGTTATAATAGGATAGGTGAATACTATGGAAGAAAAGAAAGTGGATTTAAGAAAAAGATTTTCCGCAAAGCGGCTTGCGCTTATGGCGGTGTTCGTTGCCCTCTCCTACGTCGTGAGTTTGTTTGATTTTCCCATTTTTCCCGCCGTACCCTTTTTAAAGCTCGATTTCGGGAACGTGTTTATTTTACTCATTGCCTTTTTGCTTGGACCTATGGAAGGGGTGATTGTTTGCGTGCTTAAAGAAAGTTTGCGTATGATTGGCGGTACAATCGTCGGCGAGCTGGCGAATATGATGATTACTTGCTCGTTTATCCTTGTGCCTGCAATCGTTTATCAATTTAAAAAAGGATTGAAGTGGGTTGTGCCCTGTCTTGCGATTGCGTGTGTGATTGCAACGGGTGTCGCACTTTTAACCAATCGCTTTATCAATTTCCCGCTGTATATGGGAGCGGGAGCGGCGGCGGTGTTTGCCGAAAGTTTTTGGTTTATCCTTGCGTTCAATCTTGTCAAAACCGTCGCAATTTCTATTTTGACTTTGCTTTTATACAAACGACTTTCGAATTTCTTGAAAAGGTGGAAAATTTAATGCACAGCTTCCTTTCAAAATCACGCGAGCAAACGGAAGAATTTGCCGCTCAATATGCAAAGACGCTCCGCGCGGGCGACGTCGTTTTGTTGGACGGGGATATGGGCGCGGGTAAAACCGTGTTCGCTAAGGGCGTGGCGCGCGGTCTTGGCATTGAAGAAGAAGTCACTTCGCCTACCTATGCGTATATGAACGATTACGACGGGAAATTGTTTCATTACGATTGTTACCGTATTGAAACGCCCGAACAGGCGGAACGGCTTGGGCTTACCGATTATTTTGATATGGGCGGCATTTGCCTTGTTGAATGGGCGCAAAATATCGCACCCCTTTTGCCTAAGGACGTGAAAAGGATACAAATTAAGAAAATCAACGAAAACGAAAGAGAGATACTGTTTTGAAAAATTTTTTGGCAATCGATACGAGCGGTAATTTTATGAGTGTAGTCGCAAGAAAGGACGGCGAAGTGTTTTCGGCGTTTTTGCCCGATTGCGCTATGAGCCATTCCGTGCTTTTAATGGAAACAATCGACGAAGTGTTGACGCGCGCGAAAATGCGCTTGGACGAATGCGACTTCTTCGCCGCCGCCGTCGGCGCAGGCTCGTTTACGGGGATTCGGATTGGAATTTCCGCAGTCAAAGGCTTTGCACTCGCTACGGGGAAACCGACGCTCGGAGTAACTTCTTTCGATACCCTTGCATATAATGCGATAGACGGCGCAGGCAAGATTTTATGCCTTATCAACGCCTTGCACGATTGTTATTACGCCTGCGGTTATGAGAACGGAAAGGTGGTGTATGCGCCCGCGTTTTTAACGGAAGCGGAAGTGTTGGAGCTTGCGGAACAAGGCTATTCGCTTGTTGCGGGCGGGGAGCTTCCCATTGCCTTAAAGGCGAGCGTGCAAATCGTTTCTCCGCTCGTCGGCTTACAAAATGCCGTGATAGCGCTTTCTCAAAAGGAAAACGCGTTCGGCGCTCTTACGGCGTTGTACATTAGAAAAAGCTCCGCGGAGATGAATTTATGCAAGTAACGTTGCGGGAAATCGTAGCTTCGGATACCGCCTTGGTGGAAGCGATTGCCGCCATAGAACGAGAGAGTTTTGCTTTGCCGTGGTCGGTGCGCGAAATTGTTTCCATTTGTAATCGCGCCGATTTTTGCGGCGTCGTGGCGGAAATGAACGGCGAAATTGTTGGGTATTTGTTGGGGCTTACGTTGTTTGAAGATGCGGAAGTGCTTCGCATAGCCGTTTCAGAGAAGTATCGCGGGCAAAAGATAGGCGGGGCGATTCTCGATACGTTTTTTGAGCTTGTAAAAGCAAGGGGGGCGCAAAAGACGTTTTTAGAAGTGCGCGTATCCAACGAGCCTGCCATTCGTTTATATGAAAGCCGCGCTTTTGCGCGGGGGCGCGTGCGGAAAAAATATTACGAGAACGGCGAAAGCGCAATCGAAATGTATAAGCGGTTGTTATAAGGAGGCGTAAAACGGAAACGGGTATTTTGTCCGAAGTTTCGTTTTTACAAAAGGGAAAGGGCAAAGATTTGCTTCTTTTACACGGATACCTTTCGTCTAAGGAAGCGTTTGCTGCGCAGGTGGCGTATTTTTCTCGATTTTTTCGGGTTACGGCAGTTGATTTTTTGGGGTTTGGCGGTAGCAGAGCTTTAACGAGCGCGTTTTCCGTCGGCGATTACGCGAAGTGGCTAAAAGCCGTTATGATTGCTTTGGGATTGCTAAAACCGCACGTGATTGCCCATTCGTTTGGGTGCAGAGTGGCGGTGAAAGCCGCATCTCACTCCCCCGAACTTTTTGATAAAATCGTGCTCACAGGACCTGCGGGAGTCATTTTAAAGCGGGGGATAAAATATCGCGTTAAGGTGGGTGTATATCGTCTCATAAAGAAATTTGCGCCCGCGTTTGCCGAACGGAAATTCGGAAGCAAGGAATATCGCACGTTATCCCCTTTGATGAAAGAGAGTTATAAAAAAATCGTCAACGAAGACTTGCGCGAGTGCGCGAGAGGCGTTTCTAATCAAGTGTTGATTGTGGAAGGCAAGGACGACAAGGTTACGACGAGAGCGGAGGCGGAAGCGTATTTACGGTGCTTTCCGAAAGGTAGAATGAGAATGATTGAGGGCAGGCATTTCGCGTTTGCGGAAAATCCCGTGTCCTTTAATTTGATAACAGAGGAGTTTTTTTATGGGTGAAGTGCTTGAAAGGATTGCGGCGAGCTTGCTTTGCGCAACCTTATTTTGCCTGATGACAGTGAAAATGCTTGGGGCAATGCAGCAAGCGGGATATAAAAACGGCACGTTTTTGCGTTGGCTTGAAAGAAAGAAGAATATGCTCTTCAATCGGCTTTGCGTGTTGGCGCTTTGTCTTGCACTCTCTTCCGCAATCACCGCGCTTTGCTTCTCTTTTTTGGGTGTGAAAGTCGCTTTGCTTATTTCCGCTTTGCCGTTTGCCTTTTTATTGCTTGCATACCTTTATTCCGAGCGCAAACGTGCGCTAAAAGTGGAAACGGTAAGGACGGGAAGATTGAAACGGTTGTTCGTTTGTTATTTCTTTTTCGTGCTTTGTTTAAGTTATCTTTTCATTGCGTTTTTAGGATTTTTGTCGGTCTGGAACGGCTCTACACTCTACGCCTTAATCGCTTACGTGCCCTTTGCTTTGCTCGCGCCAACCTTGCCTTTTATCTTATGTTTGGCGAACGCGTTTATGGGCGTATTCGAAACTGCGCGTAACCGTAAATTCGTAAAACGGGCGGGGCAGGTATTAGATGAAAAGAAGATTGTACGCGTGGGAATCGTTGGGAGCTACGGTAAAACTTCCGTTAAAAACGTCTTAAAAACCATTTTATCTGAAAAATACGCGGTGGTGGCAACGCCGCAGTCTTACAATACGCCGATTGGGATTGCAAAAACCGTATATCTTCCCGAGTTTGAAAATGCCGAGATTTTGATTGCGGAAATGGGGGCGAGAAAGGCGGGGGATATTGCCGAACTTTGTCAGCTCGTTAAACCCGATTTTGCAATCTTTACGGGCGTGTGCGAGCAACACATTCAAACGTTTGGCTCTATCCAAAACGTGTTTCAAGAAAAGAGCGAAATTATAAAAAGCGGTGCGTTCGTCGTGTGCGGCGCGAATTTGAAAGAACGTGTGGAAGAAGCGTTTGAAAGGGAATATATCGAAGAAGCGGTGGCGTTTGCAGGTTTTGCGCAGGTGGAAGATTTAGAGCTTTTGCCCACGCAAACCAAGTTCGTTTTGCGTTTTGGCGAAGAAAAGATAGGCGTTTCCACCCGTTTGCTCGGGCGTATGGCGGTGGAAAATATCGCGCTTGCGGCGTATTTGGCGCGCGAGTGCTTGGGTTTGTCCTTGGAAGAAATTGCGCGCGGGATTGAAAAAATTCAGCCCGTGCCGCACAGATTGCAGCTGCTTGAAAGCGGCGGGGCGTATATTCTCGACGACGGATATAATTGTAACGTAATCGGCGCAAGGGAAGCGCTCGCCGCGCTTTCTCGCTTTACAGGCGGAAAATGCGTGGTTACCCCTGGAATTGTGGAATGTGGCGTTTTGGAAGAAGAAATCAACAGCGAGCTTGGAAGGGAAATTGCAAAGGCGGGGCTTGATAAAGTGGTGCTTGTGGGAGAAACGCTCGTGGGCGCGGTGAAAGCGGGGTATATGCAAGCGGGCGGAGACGAGAAAAAGCTTGTTTTGGTCAAAACCCTTGACGAAGCGAAAGCGGAGCTTGCTACGTGGCTTGGCGCGGGAGATTGCGTTCTCTTTTTGAATGATTTGCCCGACGTGGTTTAAGACGTTATAACATACGATAGAAATACCAAAGCGAAAAAATATTTTTGCGGAGGTGTTTTTTTTATGCGCAAGGTGGCGGTAATCTTTGGGGGGAAGTCTTGTGAAAACGAAATTTCCGTGCTTACGGGCGTGTTCGTGATGAACTTAATTGATAGGGAAAAATATACTGTGATTCCCGTGTATATACATACCGACGGCGGAATGTACACTTCGCCGAAAATGACGAATCTCGATACGTTCCAACAAAAAAAATACCGCCATTTTCAGCGGGTAATTTTCGAAAATGGGTATCTTTACGCCTTTCAGGCGGATAAAAAGCGGGTAAAACGGCTTGCAAAAATCGACGTTGCGCTCAACTGTTGCCACGGCGGTTTGGGTGAAGGGGGCGGTGTTTCCGCGATTATGGAATGGAATGGAATTCCGCTCGCTTCTCCCGATTTAACCGCATCAGGTGTGTTTATGGATAAATGTATGACGAAAACGGTGATGCGGGGCTTGGGTGTGCCCACTGTCGATTATCTGCGCGCAAGCGAACGGGATTATAAAAAGCGCGGGGCGTTTTTAATCAAAAGCATAGAAGGACGACTCAAATATCCCGTCGTAATCAAACCCGCGCATTTGGGTTCTTCGATTGGGATTGCGCTTGCTAAAAACGAAGCGGAAGCAAAAGCCGCGATTGAAAACGCATTCCTTTTAGACGATCGTGTCATCATTGAAAAATATCTCGCCGAAAAACAGGATGTCAACTGCGCCGCTTGCTTGATTAAAGGCGAGATTTGTGTGTCCGAACCCGAAGCCGCTTTCGGCGCGGGGATTTATTCCTTTGAAGAAAAATACGTAAAAAGAAAAGCCGACGGATCGGCTATGCAACCTATAAAGGGTGGGGGCAGGGTAGCGTTGAGCGGGGAAATGCGCGATAAAATACGCGCGTATACTCGCACCGTTTACAAACGAATGAATTTGCGCGGCGCGGTGCGTATGGACTTTCTCGTTGCCAAAGGGGAAGTGTATCTTTGTGAAGTGAACACCGTGCCCGGCTCGCTTGCTTATTATCTGTTTTGTGAACGCATTATGGACGCGCGCGCGTTCTTCACTGATCTTTTAGAAGAAGCCGTTCTTTTGCATCAGGAGAGCAAAAAACAACTTGTTACGACGGGAATTTTGAATAAAGTGAAATGGACGACGAAATAAAAAAAAGCGACGAGCTAAAAACGCGTCGCTTGCATTTGTATTAAGAATACCCCGCGTTTTCACGCGGGGATATTTATTTGAAAAATTATTTAGATTTTTTAAGTGCTTTTTTAAGCACAGGCGCAATCGTTTGCGCCATACGATAGAACCCTAAATCGTTGGGGTGGCTACCGTCGACGGTGCAAGCCAAGCGTTCGTGTTTTGAAAACAACTTTTCGCCGTCAATAAACCAAACGTGTTTATCGCCCTGCTTTTTCGCCCGTTTATACGTTTGATAAATCACGCTTCTACGCTTTGTTCTATCGTTTTTATCCATGTCGAAATCGGGAGCAGAAATGAGCAAGATCGGCGTTTTGGGATTGGCTTTTCGCACCGTTTCATAAACGTCATAGTGGGTGTTTTTTAAATGTTCAACGTTGGGCGCGTTGTGGTCGTAATCTAAAACGAACACCGAGCAATCGAGCGAAGCAAGATAATCACACATTGCTTTTTCGCCTTTTGCGTTGCCCGAGAACCCGAGATTGATAAAATCGAAATTCAACTTTCGCGAAAGGAAGGATTGATAATCGTTCCCCGGGTGTGAAGCACAACCGCCTTGGGTTATCGAACTGCCGTAAAAGACGACGGGTTTTTCATAGGCGTAGGGCTTGGGTTCTTGCACTACGCTTCCTTTTTTTAACCCGATATACATTTTATGCACGTAGTTATAAAGGGGCATATGAATTGCGATTTCTTCGAGTGAGAGCGTGGGTAAATGGAGTATGCCCTCGAATGCGAATTTATTATCTACGATATTCAGATTGTCTGGACGGGTAGAAATGATGCCGTGAAATTCACCGTTTGCATAAACGCTAAAACCGCACGAGCCGATCCAAGGCATATTCCACATAGCGGGCATTGCCCGTGCTACGAATTTTATTGCAACGTAAGGGGAGTTGGTGATAAAGCGTACCCGACCGCCAGCACTGCAACGAGCACCCCAAGCAACGCCTTTACTTACAGCTTCTGCATTTTCTTGCGGTATACGGCGAAACCAACCGTCTGCTTCGTCGTAATAGACACCGTGCAAAGAGAAGGGGGCTTGTGGGATTTCAAACCATTCTACGTCCGGTTCGTCAATCGGTTTAATTTCAAAGGCTTTATCAACTTGCGTTATATCCATTTTCATTCACCTACTTTTTTATTTAAGACGTTAAGGAATTATGCGAAGAAAGGGGGAAGCACGAGCGTGGCGATAACAAGCGCGCCGAGTGCGATACGATACCAACCAAACACCTTAAAATCGTGCTTTTGTACGAACTTCATCAAGAATTTAATGACGATAAGAGAAACCGCGAACGCTACGATTGCGCCGATTGCAAGATACCCGATCTCCGCGCCCGTAAATCCGCCGCTTCCTATAAGGAATTTCAAAAGTTTAATTGCGCTTGCGCCCGCCATAACGGGAATGGCAAGGAAGAAAGTGAATTCCGCGCCTGCGGGACGGGCGATCCCTACGAGAAGCGCACCCAAAATGGTTGCACCCGAACGGGACGTGCCGGGGATAAGCGAAAGCACTTGGAACGCGCCGATAATCAAAGCGTGTTTATACGTGATTTCCCCCGTCGTTTTCAAGGGCAACTCTTTGTTTTTATTGTAATTCTCCACGACAATAAAAGCAACGCCGTATACAATCAACGTCAAAGCGATTACAAGCGGGGTATGTAAATACGCTTCCAAAATATCGTCGAATAAAATGCCAATCACGCCCGCGGGCACGCACGCTACGAGCACTTTCCCCCACAGGGATAAAATGCTCTTATCCGTTACAATACGCTTTTTTACGCCGCTCGGCGTGTCCGAGCTTTCTGCAACCGTCTCTTTTTTCCAAGGAAAAAGTTTATTCCAAAACAATACGACGACGGCAAGAATCGCACCGAGTTGTATCACGACGAAAAACATTTCTTTGAATGCTTCGCTTGCTTTTAAGGTGAGTGCGGAGATTGCGTCCACGAGCAACATATGTCCCGTGCTTGACACGGGCAACCATTCCGTGATGCCTTCCACGATACCGAGAAGTATGACTTTGAGTATTTCAATAAATTCCATAAAGGGGCTCCTTGTTTGAGTCTGGATAAATTATACCATAAATTGCCATGAATGTCTATTGAATCACACAAAAAAAGGCGCGAAAAAGGGGAAAATTGCGAAAAAAGTATATAAAAAAGAAAAAAAACCGTGTGAAATATTGCAATTCATAAAAAAATGTGTTATAATAATAAAGTAACAGATAAAAATCGCGCTTTTGACGCGGTAGGTTGTGTTCGGTGGGCTTGCTTGGGGGTTGCGGTTTTGTCGGGGACAAAACTTTAAGGAGGGTGAGAAGATGAGTCAGGGAACTGTGAAATGGTTCAACGCGGAAAAAGGGTACGGCTTTATCGCTAATGAAGAGGGCGGCGACGACGTATTCGTACATTTCTCCGCGATCGTTATGGACGGTTACAGACGCTTGAAAGAAGGTCAAAAAGTGTCGTTCGAAACCGAACAAGATCCTAAAAATCCCGAAAAGCTCCGCGCGGTGAACGTGCAAGTACTTTAAGGAAAAAACAGGTGATGAGAAAAAATCCGCGCTCCTTGTGAATGGGGCGCGGATTTTTCTTTTGCGGTGAAAAACGCATAATGCGCAAATCAAGAAATTTTGCGTGAAATCGTGTATAATTTCTTGCAAAAGGGGATAAAATATGCTAAAATAGAGTTGCGACTCAACAGAATAACAAATGCGTAAAGTATACTTCCTCGGTAGGAGTGTATCTTTTTCGCGTTATAAAAATCTTTACGCAAAAGTTATTTTTATGTTGTGTCGCAGCAAAGCGAGAGAGACATTTTTACAGATGTCGTTCCGTTTTGCGGAGCGGCATTTTTTATGCCGTAAAAAATATTTTACGGAGGGTTCTTTTATGAAAAGGACGAAAAAATTTTTGGTGTTTTTTTTGGCAACATTAAGCGTGCTTGCAGGCTCGCTGGGCTTGACGGCTTGTGGTAACACAAGTGGTTCGTCGACTACGGGCGAAGAGACGGAAATAGAAAAAGTGTACGCGCAATACGTCGTATACGCGCAAGCGGAAGGACAAACCCCGCTTTCTTATGAAGACTGGCTTTTGATGATCAAAGGCGAAAAAGGCGAGAAAGGTGATAAAGGCGACCAGGGCGACACAGGCGCGCAAGGTGAGAAAGGCGATAAAGGCGACAAGGGTGACAAGGGTGACACGGGTGCAGATGGTGTTGGTATTAAACATGTATACATAAATGCAGACGGCGAGTTGATCGTTGAGCTTACGGTAGGCGAGCCGCAAAATCTTGGAAAAATCGTGGGAGCAGACGGCACCCAAGGCGCGCAAGGCGATAAAGGCGACAAGGGCGACCAAGGAGAGAAAGGCGACACAGGCGCGCAAGGTGAAAAAGGTGATAAAGGCGACACGGGTGAAACAGGCGCGCAAGGCGTTGGGATAGAAAAAGTGGAGTTTGACGAAAACGGTGATTTGGTGATCACGCTCACAGACGGCACGAAACAGACGGCGACAATGCCCAAAAAGGAAGAACACGTACATACGTTCGGAGAATGGACGGTGTTTACGGCGGACGAAACGCCTTGTGAAAATCGGCTGTTTTTCCGCACGTGCACCGATTGCAAGGCGATTGAATGGAAACAAGGCTCTTATGCCGATCACGCTTGGGCGACGGAATATTCGTTCGACAATTCCTATCATTGGTTTGATTGCGACATCTGTGACGAATTTAAGGATAAACAAAAGCATAGCGTTCTTTCTTCGGGCGAATGTTCTGTTTGCAACGAGCTTGTAGGTGCAACGGAAGGGATTGTTTACGATATATTGCCTGACGGCAGAGCGCAGGTCGTTATGTATGAAGGCACGGCAATAAGGGTGCGGATTGCAGAAACCTATCAAGGCGCACCCGTTGCGAAAATTGCGAATGAAGCGTTTAAAAACAGCGAGATTACAAGCGTTGTCATTCCCGACAGTGTAACTTCTATTGGCGATTCTGCGTTCGATAGTTGCTATGGTTTAACGAGTATAACCATTTCCGACAAGGTAATTTCTATTGGCGATTCTGCGTTCAATAATTGCTATGATTTAACGAGCATAGAAATTCCCGACAGTGTAACTTCTATCGGCTATCGGGCGTTCTATTGTTGCTATGGTTTAACGAGCATAGAAATTCCCGACAGTGTAACTTCTATCGGTGCTTCTGCGTTCGATAATTGCAATGGTTTAACGAGCGTTGTCATTGGTAACGGTGTAACATCTATCGGCAGTGGTGCGTTCAATGGTTGCAGCAAATTGCAATTTAACGAATACGGCAATGCAAAATATTTGGGAAGCAAAACGAATGATTACTTTGTTTTGATTGAAACAAAAAGCAAACATTTCAGCAGTTATACGATTCATAACGACACCAAAATCATTGCGGATTATGCGTTTTCGGGTTGCACGACCTTAACGAGCATAACCATTCCCGACGGCGTAACATCTATCGGTGAATATGCGTTCCAGAATTGTAGTGGATTAACAAGCGTAACCATAGGGGATGGTGTAACATCTATCGGCTATGGTGTGTTCTATGGTTGCACGACCTTAACGACTGTTGTCATTGGTAACGGTGTAACATCTATCGGCAGTGGTGTGTTCTCTGATTGCACGACCTTAACGACTATTGTCATTGGTAACGGTGTAATTTCTATCGGTGAAGCTGCATTCTCTTTTTGCAGTAGCTTGACGAGCATAAGGTTTGAAGGCACGGTGGACGAGTGGAATGCGATTGAAAAAGGAGGTTCTTGGCAATATAAAGTTCCGGCGACGAAAGTCGTTTGCTCGGACGGAGAAGTCGAAATATAAAAGAGAATAGCAAGAGAAAGGCGAGGGCGTGAAAAACGACCTTGCTTTTTTTATGGAAACGCGGCGGGGGGATTGACAAAAACTGCTCCGTGGTGTATAATGATTTTACTATCCAAGTTGGTGGGGTGGGGTTATGGAAATTACACAAGGAAAGCGGGCTTTTTTGCAAGCGTTCGGCGCAGAAGCGGAAAATTTGTTTACTGCCGCGGGACGTATTAACGTCATTGGCGAGCACGTCGATTATTGCGGGGGAAAGGTGTTTCCCGCCGCGCTTAATTTGCGTTGCAATTTATATGGCAGGAAAACGGGCGGGGATACCGTAAGGCTCGCTTTTTGCGGCATTGACGGCGTCGTGGAGCTGGATTTGAACGCGCTCGAAAGTTACCGCGAGCTGACAATCGGCAACTATCAAGCGGGCGTGGCGCTTCAAATGCAGAAAAAGGGCGTAAAGCTCGTTGGGTGCGAGCTTTTTTACGATTGCACCGTGCCTTTTGGCGGCGGGCTTTCGTCGTCGGCGGCAATCGAAGTTGCGACAGCCGTTGCACTGTATACGTATGCGGGCGCGCCTTACGATAAAGTTGAGATTGCCAAGCTTTGCCAAAAGGCGGAGAACGAATACGTGGGCGTGAATTGTGGGATTATGGATCAATTCGCTTCCGCGATGGGGAAAAAGGATCACGCGATTCTTCTTGACTGTGCTACCCTTGCTTACGAATATGTGCCGTTGGAGCTTGGGGATTATTCGATTGTAGTCGCGAATTGTAACAAGCCGCATTCCCTTGTCGAAAGCAAATATAACGTTCGGCGTCAGGAAGTGGAAGCCGCGCTCAAAGCCATTCAGGCGGAACGGAATGTTGCCTCTCTTGCAGAGCTTTCGCCAAAAGATTTCGCGGAAATCAAATACCTGCTGTCGGGCGTGGTCGCTAAGCGCGCCGAGCACGTCGTGATGGAATGTGATCGCGTAAACAAAGCGGTTGCGGCTCTTAAAGCAGGGGATATTGAAGAGCTTGGCAGATTGCTTAATGAAAGTCATTACAGTTTGCGCGATCTTTACGAAGTGACGGGCAAGGAGCTTGATACTCTTTCCGCGCTTGCAAGAAAGGAAACTGATTGCCTTGGTTCGCGTATGATTGGCGGCGGCTTTGGCGGGTGCACCATTTCAATCGTCAAAAAATCGGCGGTGGACGGATTTATCCGTAGAGTAGGTGCGGCGTATGCCGAAGAGATTGGCTATAAGGCAAGCTTTTACCAAACTTCGATTGAAGACGGAATCACCGTTTCTACGTTATAAAAAGTTGCCGCCGACTGCGGGGCAGTCGGCGGTTAAGATTTCAGTGCAAGCTTGATTAGGCGTTCTTTCACGTTGTCTTTCGGATTGCAAACGGCGTGGTATAAAAGTTTTTGTAAAATTTCAGAAATGCGGCAAGGCTCGATTCCTGCGTTCAACAAATCTTTACCCGAAAGGGCAAGTTGTTTTATCGTAAGCGGCGCGCGCTCTTGTTCTAGCTTTTCAAGCAATTTAATCCAACGGGCGCAGGTGGGGGCAATCGAAAGATTGTCCGTGCACGCCGAAAAATCCGCTTGCTTTATAAGAAGTAGTTTTTCCAAGATTGGATAATGTGTGGCAAAGAAACGACGGAGTTTGTTTTCGCTCGTTTTGCAATTAAAATCGTACATATGAAGCGAAACGAGTTTTGCCGTTTCGTCAATCGTTTTCGTCGGCGCTTTTAACCGCGTTAAAATGGCGCGCGTGAGCTTCTCGCCTTCTTCGGGGTGCGCGTGTACGTTGCCGTCCCGCTCCTGACAAAAGGGCTTGCCTACGTCGTGCAAAAGCGCGGCGAGCCGAATCTCTTTGTCGGCGTATAACACCGCGCGGAGAGAATGCTCTAAAACGTCGTATTTATGAAAATCGGGGCGTTGCTTTAAATCTCGTCCCGCCGTAAGCTCGGGTAAAATATAATCGAGTACGCGCGTTTCGTCAAGCAACTTCAAACCCGCGTACTGTCCGCCTTTTACGCCGTATTTTTCATCGGCGGTCAAAATTGCCGAAAGCTCGGTGAAAATACGCTCGGGGGAAATGTAGGCAATGAGCGCGGCGTTTTCTTTCGCGCCTGCAAGACAATCTTCGTCAGGGGAAAAGCCTAAACACGCCGCTTGGCGGGCAAGACGCATAAGCCTTAGTCCGTCTTCGGAAAATACCTTTTTTGCAGGCGCAACCGTCGTTAAACGCTTGTCCTTGATGGCTTGTATGCCGCCTAATGGGTCAAGATATTCGCCCGCTTTTATATCGTAATAGATTGCGTTACAGGTGAAGTCGCGGCGGCGCGCATCAAGGTTTATGTCCGTTGTAAACGTCGTTTGAACGGGGACATGGGTGCCACGTACGTATTCGTCGGAGCGGAAACAGCTATATTCGTAGCCTACGCCCGATTTATCTTGAAGCTTGACTGTGCCCGTGTTTTTATACGTCGATTTGATTGTAAACCCACTTTGGATTGCGCTTTCCACAAACGATTGGACGGGCGTAGGGGAGCAAAGATCAAAATCCCGCTCGCCACTTTTTTGCGCAAGCTTCGCTAGTTGGTCGCGCACGCTCCCGCCCACTACGTATAACGGGTTTTTACAATTTTCGGCAAGATTGAGCAGAGTTTTGGGTAATATTTCCCGCATACACTCTCCTTTTACAAAAATTTTTTATAATAACAGTATATCAAAATTGAAAATAAATTGCAATTAAATTGCAATTCTTTGAAAAGTGTTATATAATATATTTAGCGAAATTTTTTTAAGCGAGTATACGAATGAAGAAATATCACATCATCTCCAACCCCGCGGCAGGGAAAAAGAAAACAAAAACGAAAAATACGCTCGAACTCGTCGAAAACGTGTTCTTGAAAAACGGGGCGGATTTTCAAACGCATCTCTCCCAAGGCGAAAAGGACGCGACACGGATCGTGCGTGAGCTTACGCAGGCGGGGGAAACGGAGATTATTGCCCACGGTGGCGACGGAACGCTCCACGAAGTTTTAAACGGGATTTCCGATCCCGCGCTTTGCAACCTTGGTTTGATTCCGTCGGGTACGGGCAACGATTTTGCCGAAAAGATAGGTTTGTCCCTTGAACCCGTGAAAGCTACGGAACTCATTTTAAACGGCGAAGCCAAGCCTACCGATTATCTGGAAGTGGGCGGCGTGCGGTGTATGAACGTTGCGGGAATCGGTATGGACGTAGACGTGTTAGAGCGTTGCAAAAGGGGAAAAATGAAAGGAAAGATTAAATATCTCCTTTCACTTGTGCAAAGTTTGTTTACGTTTAAGGGGATTAAAGTACAAATCGAAAGCGACGGCACTTTGGAAGAACGCGACGTTTTGCTCGCCGCGGCGTGCAACGGTTCGCAGTTTGGTGGGGGGATACGCATTTGCCCCGTTGCGGACGTTTCCGATGGAAAACTCGACGCCGTGATTGTCGATTGTATCGGCGGAAAAATCAAGATTATTCAGGCGTTTTTACAGCTTATGAAAGGTAAGATTTTGCAGTATCCGCGGGCAAAGCATTTTCTTTGCGATAAGTTGAAATTTACGCCCGCTTCGCCGTGCGCGGCGCAACTTGACGGCGAACTTTATAAGGATTTGGATTTCACCGTGCAACTTCGCAGTGGTTTAAAATTTTACAGATAAAGAATATATGATGACAAACGGAACGTTTAAAAAATTATTCGACCGTCTACCCCAAGGGGTGTTCGTGTTCGACGATAAGCTGCGCGTGAAATTCACGAACGCAGCCTTTCGGCGTTCCTTTTCTGAGCAGGCTAAATCCAAAGGCGCGCTTTCAGGGGTGCTCTCTTGCGGTGAGACGGACGCCTGCGGCTTGGGTTCGGCTTGCGATTATTGCGCATTCTTCAAAGTAATGAAAGCGGCGGCGCGGGAAAACGCCGAAAAGACGGAAACGTTTAACACTACCGTTCGAAAAGGTAACAGAACGGATAAAATTTCCGTGCGTATACGCATTTTGCCCGTCGATAAAAAGGGTAAACTCTTTTTAGGGCTCACTGACGGAAGTTTCCAAACGGAAATGGAGCGCGAAATGCTTTCCGCAAAAAGACTTCAACAACGGCTTTTGCCTGCGGGGAAGAGTATGGGCGGTGTGCCGTATGCTTATACGTATATCCCCTGTCTTGGCGTGGGCGGCGATTTGCCCGACGTGTACGAGCTGAACGGTCAAACCTACGGCGTACTTGCAGACGTGTCTGGGAAAGGGGTGTCCGCGGGTATGTTATCTGCGTTCATTAAAGCGGGGTTCGATCGTAACGAACCCGATCTTGCCAAGGCTTTGACAAAACTCAATTCTAAATTTAACGAGCTGGGGCAAGACGAACGTTCGTATATCACCGTGGCGGCGGTTCGGATTGATAAAGAAAACAGTCGGCTTTTATACGCTTCGGCAGGGCACAACGCGCCTATTTTATTGAAAACGGCGGACGGTATTCACGAGATTGAAAGTCCTGCACCGCCTATTTCTAACTGGATGGACGGCTTTGAATATAAGGAAAACGAACTCCCGTTTAAGCGCGGCGATTTGCTTGTGCTTTTGACGGACGGCGTTACCGAGTGCTCCAACGGCAAGGGGGAATTGTTCGGTATTGAACGCACGGAGAGCGTATTGTTGCAATCCCGCGGCGCGGAAGATTTTATAGGTAAGCTTAAAAACGCTTTAAACGTGTTCTGCGGCGGGAAATATTCCGACGACGTTACGGCAATCGCATTTGATTTATAAAAATAACCAAAGGGGTTTTTATTATGGCAAATAAAAAATATTACGTAGGCATTGATCTTGGCGGTACGTTTATTAAGGGCGGTATCGTGGACGAAGCGGGAAATATCTTGCTCGTCGATAAAACGCCCACCGAAAAGAAAAAAGGGTGTGATGGCGCAGACGGCGTGGCTGCGAATATTGCCGTGCTTGTGAAATCGCTTCTTGAAAAACAGGGCCTTTCGACGGCGGACGTCGTGGGGATCGGTATGGGCGCGCCCGGTATGATTGATAGCGGCGCAGGCATTGTTCTTTATTGGAGCAATATGGGTTGGAAGGATTTTGCACTCGGTTCTAAGCTTGAAGAATTGACAGGATTGCCCGTGAAAATCGCAAACGACGCGAACGTGGCGGCGATAGGGGAAGTGAAGTTCGGCGCGGCGAGAAAATTTAATAGCGCGGTGATGATTACACTCGGCACGGGCGTAGGCGGCGGTATCGTCGTGGACGGCAAGCTTGTCGAAGGAAACAAGGGCGCGGGCGCGGAGCTTGGGCATAGCGTGATCGCGTTCGGCGGCGAGCAGTGTTCTTGCGGCAGAAAGGGTTGCTTGGAAGCCTATGCTTCCGCTACCGCTTTGATTCGTGATACCAAACGCGCTATGCAAGCGCATAAGGACAGTAAAATGTGGGAGATCGGCGCGCTCGAAAACGTGGACGGCAAAACTGCGTTCGATTATAGGGAAACGGACATCTACGCGAAAGCGGTCGTGGATAACTATATCGAGCACTTGGCGTGCGGACTTGTTAATTTCGCCAACATATTCCGCCCTGAAGCGATTATTTTGGGAGGCGGTGTGTGCGCGGAAGGGGATAACCTTGTAAAACCCTTGCAAGAGATTATGGATCGCGAAATTTTCGCGGGGAAAATCGGTCCTGGAGTTCCCATTCTGGTTGCGGAGCTTGGCAACAGCGCGGGGCTTTTGGGTGCGGCGGCACTTTTGATGTGAGAGAAATAAAGCGCGGCGGCGTGAATGCCGCCGCGTGAAAAGATTTTCCTATGAAATCGTGAAAAATTGCACAAAAACAGTTGACAAAAAAAGAAAAACATTCTATACTATATAAGCACTTTCGAAGAAATGTGGCGATAATTTAAGACTTGCACTGTTAGCTCAACTGGATAGAGCGACGAGATTGCCTGTTTAAAAAGCATTGATAATGCTTTTTAGGCAAGCGAGATGAGTGAGCGCATATGCCCGCGCGAACGGTGACCGAGAACAACGGACACCTTACGTTGTTCGAGAAGGTCTACGGAACGTAGAGCAACGCGAAACAAAAAACTAAATATTATGCACTGTTAGCTCAACTGGATAGAGCGTTGGTCTACGGAACCAAAGGTTAAAATTTAATAATCCCCCCGATTTCGGGGTTGTGCACCCTTAGCTCAATTGGATAGAGCGTTGGTCTACGGAACCAAAGGTTAGGAGTTCGAGCCTCTTAGGGTGCGCCAAAATTAGCCCAAAACACTACGTTTTGGGCTATTTTTTTGTCTTTTTACGTATGTTAGTTCATTTTTAAGCGCTGTTCTAACCTCGTGGGTTAGAACAAAATGTGTCTTTTTTTATAGTAACTATACTAAACGTGCAAAACGCCAAAAACGGCTTGTTCTAACCCCTGTTCTAACCTAACGTGCATTTTCCGTGTTAAAACCGAAGAATTTTTCTAGCATTTTTTACTTTGAAATATTTTTATTTATTTTTAGCAATAGAAAAGACGGCATCATTTTCCGATACCGTCCATCTATATAGTATTCAGTTTTATTTTGCTTTATAAGCGAGATATTCTTCGATAGAAGTAAAACCGAGTGCTTTCATTTCTTGACTTGCTTTTTCTAAAAGAGAAAGTTCGCTTTCTTTCTTGACTATAGGTTGCTCATCAGAATAAGCAGATAAGATTGTGTTTGCCGCTTTAATCTTAAAACTGAAATCAAGGTGCGAGTACACGTTTGCCGTTGTAGAGAAATCTGAGTGACCAAGCCACTCTTGAATTTCTTTTAATGGTACGCCACTTGCAAGCATATTACTTGCACAACTGTGTCTTAAATCGTGTAACCTTATATGCCTTAAACCATTTTCTTTAACTAAGTCTGCAAATTTTTTCGTTAAATGGTCAGGATAAACGATTTTACCATCTTCTTCCACACAAACGTAATCTAAATATCTCTTGTCGTAAACGTTGCCGTAAAAGGCTTTATTTTCTTCTATTTTAGCCTTATGGCGAAGAAGTAGTTCTTCTACGGGCGGTATGAGTGGTAGCGTTCTATGGCTCGTTTTGGTCTTTAATTCATCAGTTAAAATGACTTGTCTTTCAACCACGAGTAACTTATGATTAATCGTTATGAGTTTATGCTCAAAATCGACTGCGCTCCACCTAATACCCAACACTTCGCTTCTACGGAAACCGTAATAGGCTGCAAGTGTTAATGGAACTTCTAACGGATGACCTTTTATAAGTTCAAACAATTTTTTCATTTCGCCTTTGTCGTAATAGGATATAGGCGATTTTTCTTTATGTAGCGGCTCTAAAAAGTCAAACGGGTTGTCGGGAATCAACTTTGCTTGATACGCTTTACGAAGTGCGGGGCGAAGTACACAGTTATAGTGTTTTAGACTTATTTCTTTAACCCCACGTTTTCTTTCGCTATCATAGAACTCGTTTAACTCCTTTTCGGTAACGTCGATTAAACGTAGCTTACGCTTATCAAAGAATTTTTTAAAGAGTGGAATATAACGCTTATAGCCGTAATATACCGAAGCCGATAGTTTTGGCTTTCTTTCTTCAACGTATTTATCACAGTAGTCGCTAAAAAGCATTACCGCATCAGACTTATCCGTATCGTTTGCGTTTGCACGACGTGAAATTTTATTACGGGAAGCAATAAGTTCTTTTTCAAACTCTTCGGCTTTTTCTTCAGCAATTTTCTTTGCTTCTTTCTTATTCCCACGTTCTTTTAAGCCCGTGCTTATCCATTTATGCCTTTTTACGTTTGCTTCATCGTAATAAGTTATAACGCCGTATAAAAATCCTTTTTTTGCGTGAATGCTTACGTTCACTATTTCACCTCCGTACCATTAAGAAGATAAGAGATTACGTTAATCTTTGGGATTTTGTATTCTCTACCAACTTTTCTTGATTTTATTTCTCCTCGTTTTACCAATTTATATGCAAGCACTTGCCCAATTTGGAGCATTTGCATTAAATCTTCCACACTGACAACGTCAGGATAGCTTTCAAACATTTCGTTTGCTTTTAGTTCATTGTTTACAATAGTTTTATTAGAAGCGCTTTGCGCCGTTATTTTGTTGTTTATAGTATTTTCCTCCATTTATTTGGTGGTTGCGGGATAACCTCCTTTCAATTCGTTACGCATTTGTTTTCCCTTATCATCGTAACCCCGCCAACTCATAAATACGGTGGATTTTATACCACGCTTCCGTGTTTCCTTTTTTCTTATCGCTTTATATCATAAATTCATTGCGCCCTTGAAACACGTCGGCTATTACTTTCAGCAGTTTACCGTTCTGCCTTATCCGAGTGGACTTGTAGCAGGTAGTTGAACCCTGCCATTATTAAATCTACTTTACTAAGTCCGTTTTTTGTAAGGAACTCATCAATTTTCTCTGCATCCTTACGGGGAATACTCGTTCCCCAAACTTTGTTAAGTAGCTTGCGTTCTTCTTTGTGTTTTTCTTCATAAGCCCTACGACTAATGCGAGTGGGCGTATCTTGTTTTCTTTCCATATTAATACTCCTTTAATCTACGTAAATAAGTTCGTTTAAGATTTCTTCGTCAATACGGTTTTTGATTTCCATTTCAATTTTAACGTCGTGCATAAATTCGCCCGTCTTTTTGTATTCGGGGCGCTTTAAGAGTTTTTCTCTCATAACTTCCCAAATTTGTTCGGCGGCTTTATCTATGCCGTGAAGATAGGACGGAATATCTTCAATCAACCAATCTTTACCCGTATCTATCAAATACTGCTTTTTTAGGTTGCCCCATTTGCCGTAAACGTGCTTCACGGGTGGATGCGTGCGCTGATATTCGATTACTTCTTCAAGCGTTAAACCTTCCATTTCAATCTTCTCCTTAACGTTAATGTGTTGTCGTATTAATACGAATATCACTTTTTTCAAGAGAAGTCAAGCTGTTTTTATAACTTTTTTAAATTTTCTTCTAAAAAACTTTCATTTTAATCTCCTTTGCCAAATTTGTAGCGGTTGTACTTTTCGTTTTGCTGTGGCGGTGGGGAAGATATGAGTTGTTCTTCTTCCTTACGCTTAGCAATCATTTCTTCTTCGATTTCTTGCAATCTATTGCGGTAGTTGTTTGTTTCAGGCATAAACATTTTAGCCACAGCAGAGAATAGCCCCTGTATATAACCTTTGATTTTTTTATTAGAAATAGCAATATTCCGTTTAAGAAACTTATCGTTGGTTTTACGCTTGAATTTTTTATCGTAGGTATAAGTGTTGTCTTGGATATATTTTGCCTTTTTTAGCACGATATTACCAAGCCTACGCCTATAATCCCAACGTAGTTTTTCAACCGTGTGAATAGTCCCTACGCCGTGAATATCCGTATGATTAGGAAACAAGTCCGCAGTTTGCATTTCTTCTTTAACTTGATTGGCATAATACTTGCCCATAATTCCTTTTAATGCTTCTTCTTTCTTGTCCATTTCTTTTACGAAACTTCTATGTGCGGCGTACGCATTGTTGTCGCAAGAGAGTAAAAAGTCTACTGCCATATCGATTTTATGCCTAAACGGTGCCATCTCTTTTGATGCGTAGAACCAAGGCTTGTCCTTAGGTAATTCTTTCACAAGTTCCTTTAACGTTTTTGCTGCTAAATCCTTAAAGTGAGCCTTTTCAAACGCTACCGATTTTGAGAAGCTTTGAATAACTTCATCTCGTTTTTTGTCGAGTTCGTCGTTAATGGTGTAAGCGTTTAATCTCTCGGTCATTTTTAGTATGGAGTCTTTTGAAATTTTTCCTTTGGCTCTATATTTATAACCGGCGGCACGCTTGTTCTTAATTTTCGGTGCTCGTTCCCAAAAAACGTAGTGGATATGTAGGTGTTCGGGCTTGTCTAAATGAAGCGCACACATAAGGTCGATGTTGTCCTTGTCAAAGCCTGCGTCTTTGTAAAATTCATTGAACGTTTTCTTAATAAGGTCAATACATTTTTCAGGCGTGTCAATCTTCTCGGAGTTCTCTTTATTGAACGAGATAAACCCGTGCCAAATATTCTTTTCGCCCGTTTGCGCGCGTTTTTTCATTTCTTTAACTTCTTGCTTTGAAAGTAAGCCGTTTTGGTTGAATACGCCTGTGCTTTTTTGCAAATATTCAAGCATCGTAAACTTTTGCGTTTCTTCGCCCATAATCTTGCCTTCAGCCGTCATATACTTATAAATGTTATTGTCTTGCCCCGACATATCGAAGAAAGCACGGTCTTTTGCGTGCTTGTCAATATCCGCTTGCGACGAACCTTTTTTAAGGCGATAGGGAGTATAGGCTATATCAAAAATTACAGGTTGGCTCATAGCGGTTTATCTCCATTATTTGACCGACGAGTAAAGGGAAAGGTGGGTATCCCACTTTCCAAAGGCAAAATGCGGTTGAAACTGCATTTTCTTAGCCTGCTACCTAAAACCTTTATTTGGCTTCCGTTTTGCTTCATAGTTTGCTTGCCTTAAAAACCGCAAGTTCAATCTCTTTTCGATTTTCCAAAATCTTGGTTAAACTTTTACAATTTTTATAACCGCTGTAATCCAATCCAACGTCGATAGGCGTCCAATCGATAATACCGTCTAAAAGGTGTTTGTTGCTTTGATAAAGGTCGTTTACAATGTGCGGATGCGCTTTCATAAAATCCTCGTACGATAGTATAAAATCAAGTTTTTCCGTCTTGCCGTTAATTTCTTCATCAGTAACTTTAACACGCTCGGTTTTACCGCCTTTTTTACCACTTGTTGCACGCAGTTTAGAGAGTTCTAATTTCAGTTTTGCAAACTCAAAATATCCATCCACAGGTGGCTTTAATTTGCTTGTTTGCTTGCCGTTGAACGCATAAGAGCAGAGTGCTTTTAAGTATGCGCCGCTATCTTCGTCGTTCATCAGTTTGATGGCTTTGTAATACACGTCTAAGAACGCAAAGTGGAGCATCTTTTGGTTGTACTTTTTAGGAACTTTTCCTTGCGCTTCAAGGCGCTTAACTTCTTCAAGTTCAGATAGAATACAAGCCTGATAATAATCCTCTTGCGCTGACTTAGGCGGAGCCATCGATACGTCGTCAAAGACAAAGGCACAAACGGCTTTAATAAACCGTCCAATTTCATCGTCTTTGGCGTTTTTGATTACGTTCCAATACATATCGTAGAACGTAAATCGAGTTAATTTGTTTGCCATAATTTCCTCCTTAAATTTTATTTTGCAGAACGTTTATAGGCGCATCTGTATTGCCTTTTAAGTTAGCCCATAAGCATCACCTCCTTAAAGTTTTTTTATTTTAGTCCTCACTTATCCAAGGATACGAAAATTAAAAATATAGACGTTTTATAAAAATTTATCCTTTCACTTAAAGGGGTTAATTCTAAGCAAACCCGCACCCCCCATAAGTTAAAAAATATTTTGCTTCCCATATAAAAGGGCTTTTTTTACTCAAAAGTAAACCCCATTAAACCTAAAAATATTTTGCCCCTTCACTTAAAGGGGCGATTTTTAAGCAAAAGTTAAGGTTAAAACTAAAAATTCTTTCGTTTCTTTTTAATCAACCCCTTCTACTATGGTATTGGGATAAAAAATTCTTTTTGGTCGGAAATCTTTTTTATAAATACCCTTCACTTAAAAGGGCGATTTTTAGCCACTTAGGGGGTTAGATTTTTAATTTTTATTAAAAAATTTTTCCCTACACTTAACCAAGGACACATTTTTGGGAAACGTGACGGTTTTTGATAGAAAATTTTTACTCTCCATATAAAGGGGCGATTTTAAGACAAAACGTGGCGGTCAATCTTGTGAAAAATTTATCCCCTCAAGTGGTAGCCGACGAGAAAGCCGTTTTTACAACCATTTCTCAAAAAAAATTTACCCCTTCACATAAAAGGGCTGTTTTGAAGAAAAAAACAAGGCAAAAATTTAAATTTCTATAAAAAATTTTTATCTCTCATTAAAAAGGGCGATTTTAAGACAAAACGTGGCGGTCTATCTTGTAAAAAATTTATCCCCTCAAGTGGTAGGCAACGAAAACGGCAAAAATATTCCCTTTTTGAAAAAATTTTTCCTTTCACTATATATCCCTGACTTTTTTTGCATTTTGCAACCCTCTATTATGGTATTGGGAGAAAAATTTTTTATTTTACACCCGCCTTCACTATTAATGGACACTTAAAGCCTTTCAGTTGTATACTTTTCACTTATCCAAGGACAAATTTTTTTAAAAGTTCGGGGTGTAGGTAAAAATTTCTCTCCATATATCCAAGGACACGAAAATTAAAAATACAACCCCTTTTAGAGAAAACATTAAAAAACAGCAAAAAAGTCGCCCTAAAATAGGACGACTTTAATTGGTTATATATACCAAAAATTAAGCGGTAAATATTTATCCACCGCTTAATTACGAGTTTTAAGTTGTTAATTAAAATATGAAATACAGTTTAACTTCTTCAATTATTTTAAATAATGTCTACTCCGTAAAAGTTATGTTGTTTTCCACGTTAGCGTATTCTTGACCAATATTTCCATTAAGCTCTTCTACGATATAACGCTCAAGTGCTTCTACATCTAACATACCATCATTTCTTAAAATTTCAACATTTTCAAACATTGTCATACCACTTCCGCAATCGAGAAGATAATAATTGGCTGCCGCAATGGTATATTTTTTATCGAGGTCTATTGGTTCGTAAGTTTCAGTTTCGCGATTGAAGATTTTTATATCGTAAACGCGATATTCTCCTGAAACGCCTTGAAATTCTTCAAGTTCATTTATTAAAACGGACGAAGGAATGCTGGTGTGTACAGAGAAAGTAATTCCAGCAAGATGAGGAAAACACCCATCTTCGCTAGGCCATTTCATAATTGCCATTTCTAACATATCCTTAATGCCTTGACCGCTAATTTGTGCCAATACCACCGTGTTGTTAAACGGGAAAACGGCAAGCAAATCATTAAAAGTAACGTCGCCGACAGAAATATCTGAACGAATACCTCCACCGTTTACGTAGCCTATATCAGCATCTACAGAACTACGCATAGCCTCTGCACATAAATCGCCCAAATTGGTTTCTGCCTTGCGAACCAAGCGATTTTCGTCAGCATCGTGTGTTATAAGGTCAACTTCGCTGTATGCTACTTTGCGGTTGCCCAATTCACCGTATTCTGAATCAATCTGCTGAAGATAAGCGTCAACTGCGGAATCGGTATTTTGGTAATCTGCCGTTTTAATTAGTTGAGTGTCAAAATTTCCGTTTGAAATAACGAGTTTACCTATATACTCAAATTTTGTTCCGGTAGAACTGAGAACAACCTCGTTTCCGCCCTCGTCGATAATCAATTTTTCTTCAATTACACTATGTGAATGCGCATCAAGTACAACGTCAAAGCCTTCTGTATTTTTAATTAAAGTTTCAACGTCTTCTAAGTTGCCGTATATGGCATCGTCTGCATATCCGATATGAGAAAGGGCGATAACGTATTCAGCACCCGCTGACTTTGCCGAATCAATATTGTTTTGCACGATGTCGTATAGCGTGTTAGGATTGAATGTGTATATAGGTTCTCCGTTTTCATCTCTAAATTGAGTGGGGGAAGAGGATGCAATAGTAGATGGGGTAGTGATACCGATATATGCAATATCAACGTTGCCGTAAGAAACCATAGAATATGGCTTAAAATATGACTCATCTGCGTCAATTTCGCTAAAATTACAGCAAATAGGCTTTGTATCCATCAAACCGACTAATTCTTCTAATCTTTCAAGACGATAGTCAAACTCGTGATTTCCCAACGTTACCGCATCGTAACCCACAAGGTTCATAAGATTTACAATATATTCACCTTGAGAAATAACGCCAAGACTACTACCTTGAATATAGTCACCACCAGAAACCACGCCCACGTGTTTATGCGTTTCTTTTAATTCTTTTTTCATTGCTGAAAGTTTAGAGTAACCTTCCACTACGCAATGCACGTCGTTTTCGTAAAGAATAACGATGTTATCACTACGATTGTCGATGGTGGTTGGCTTGCAAGCCGATATCGGCGTAACACCAATAAACATTAATATGCAAATTATTATACTTATTATTTTGTTTTTCATTTGTATAAACTCCTTTTAGTTAAAAAATATAATTTATTTCTTTAGAACAACCACTTAAACAAACAAGAATTAGTGTTAATGCAATAATAATTTATATATTTTTTTAAAATTAAAATGTACGAACTTTTAAAAATATTAAACGTTTAACTAAGTTTTTCTTTTAACGTTAATATATCATTTTGCGCCATACCTACGCCTATTAAGTATGAAGTTATACTTGTTTCTAAATTTATATCATAAAGTCGTTCAACCGATTCACCCGTTACGTGACTAAGCATTTCCATTAAGTTAACGTTGAGTACTGCTTGATAACGTTTAGGCTCTTTATCTTTATTTATACCGTAATAATTGTAAAAACTGAGCATATAATCGTCTATAATTTCATCAAGGGTTGCGCCAAGCAAAGCTTCAAGAATCATTGCCGTAAAACCAGTTCTATCTTTCCCTTCTGTACAATGAATACAATATGGCGGTTCATTTTTGGCTAGGAAATTAAGTCCTTCTACAACAGAGTAAGCAAACTCGTCAGAATAAAAATTCCCCGTTAAATCAACTGCAATTACCTTGCCGTTAGCGTAAAGATTACGATAATACTCTGAATTACAATTAGTATTAGCCAAATATTTTTCAACGTCCTGATAAGAATCCGAAAGATTTAATACGGTTGCTACGCCAACCGATTCAATGAAATTATTGGCAAAATTAGCTCGCCCGTTCTCATTGTTTATAGGCGAAGCCGTTCTATAAAGTTTACCTTCCTTTATACGCCCCGCCGTTACGGCGCGAAAATTCGTAAAAGTTGCAGTGTTTGGGTAATCGTTTAGGTCATTGCTGTATTGTAAAGCGTAAAGTTCCTGTATGGCGCGCATGCCCGCTTTTTCAAATATATTAATTTTCACACGGTCGCCAATATTTACGTTATTTATAGCAGAAAAATCACCGTAGTTAATACATATAGCAATATTATCTTCTTGATTAGTGCCACGCAATAAAAGATTTCCGGGATTAGAATAGTATCCATCGTAAAAAGGCATAGTGTATTCGCCACTTTCAAGACTTATCAAAACTACGTCACCAAGTTCATAGCCTACCGACATAAAATCTTTAGTAGTAACGTTTAATACAGCGTGTCCGTATTTCTCAATTTCAACAACGGTAGCGGAAACGGTTTCTAATTTATCGTCTTCACGCTCAGTCGTATCGCACGAAATTAACTGCAAAGCCATTACGCAAACAATTATAATTGACAAACAATTTCTAATTATTTTTTTCATTTCTCCCCCTGCTTATAGTTACGTTTAAAATATTAAGCGTGCTTATACAAACGCAGTTTTATTCAATAGTTAAAATATCTAAAAAACCGGTAATATCAAAGACCTCCATAATGCTATCGTTTACGCCGATAAGTTTCATAGAGCCTTTTGTATTCATTATTTTTTGCGCTTTTAAAATAACTCTTAAACCTGCAGAAGAAACGTATTCAAGTCCGGTCATATCAAAAACTAGTTCTTTTAAATTAGAAACGACGTTATCAATTTCTTTTTCAAGGTCGGGTGCAGTTTGGGTGTCAAGTCTACCAACCACTATAATTTTTGCGTTTTCTCCATTTAATACTTTTTCAATAGTCATAATAATTCTCCTTTTATATATAATTTTTAAATTTTCCAACTTTCAATTGGTGTGTATAAAAAAGATAGTTCTAAAATAGGTGCATCTAGGCTATCTGCCAATGTTTTTACTGCTATTTTAATTTCTTTAGAAAAATCTAAATACCAATCCACCGTTTCTAAAATGTATTTTCTCTTAAATTCAGTACTAGTTACCAGCGCGCACTGTAAGTTGTGCAATCTATCCGCACTTTTAACTGCAAAAGCGATAGGGTTAGCTTTAATACCGTCGATATAGGTTTTCATATCGTAACCCTTTTCTTTAGTTAAAAGTTTAACGGCAGTTAGAACGTTCTGGCTTCCATAAAATAAAATTTCTTCTTCAGTCGCATTAGTGTCTTCAAGCAAATCGTGAAATAGTGCCGTTATTTGAAAATCTTCATCATAGCCTTGTTTTTTTACCATTTCATAAACGGCTATAGGGTGAGAGATATAATCGTTGCCACCGATTCGCTTTTGCCCTTTATGTTTTTGGGTTGCAAATTCTATAGCACGTTTAACTTTATCGCTAGTACACATTAAATATCTTCCTTTTGTTTAAGCAAAAGTTTTGCTTGCCTTTCGGCTTTATCTTGGTCTCTTAAAGACATTTTCAAAAACTCTACGACTTTAGCAAAATCATAGTTCTTGTTTAAAAGTTCCGCACGGCACAAAAAGCGAAGAGCAACGCTAGAAGATACGATATCAAGATTAGCCACAGATAAAGATTTATTCGCAAGAGCTATCGCAAGGTCGTAATTTTCCTTAATCATGCGTTCAATATCGCCTAATTTTTTCACTCCTAAATACGCAAGTTGAGGGATATAACTTTCAGGGTCAATAACGCTAATTTCAGCACCTGCAATATTCGCTATTTCCTTAATTAACTTTTGCATGTTTTTATTATGTAAAACGTATTCGTTAAGCGAAATCATATTGATAATAACTTCGTCTGCATCGTCGGTAATAATACGTTTTCTAATATCTTCGGTGTAAGAAAGCATATTATCACGAGCGCGAACGAATTCATCATCGGCAAGTTCAAGAAGTCCTGCAAGACGGGCAAATTGCCTATTGATATCTCTTGGAACACCAAAATCGCTCTTGTAACCTATATCGTGGTGTATTGCAGACCAAGCGTGTTGGAGTATCGTTCTAATTTGAATTTCAAATTTCTTGCCACAAATTTCATCGGGCCACTTATCGCCAAACGGAAGTGAACAAATATAATGCAAGGATAAATAGCCGAAGGCATTTTCTTTCAACAAGTCTTTTTTGTTAGAAGAATTTTCCCAGTCAACAACAAAACATTCTTCAACTTTTTTGCCTATTTTATCTACTTCGTCAGATAAAAAGGTTATAACACGACAACCAAGAATATCCGTTATATCTTCAAAACTATTGTATCCATCACCCTTTCTTTCAAGTTTACCCGCTAAACTCTTTTCTTCTTTTACACGGTGTTCAACGGCTAAAACGGTTAAGCCTAAATCTTTAGCGATATTAGAAAGTATATCGTGAACAACGTTGCCAAGGGTTACAAAATATTCTTTTTGTTTTCTATAATCTTCTAAAATTAATTTACATTTTAAGTTCATAAAATCTCCTTTTATTCAACAGTTAAAATATCTACAAAGCCCGTTATCTCAAAAACTTCCATAACTTCTTCACGCACGTTTTTAAGTTTCATTGTGCCTTTTTGTTGTAATTTCTTTTGAGTACTAAGAAGTACGCGAAGTCCTGCACTAGAAATATATTCTAGGTTCTTACAATCAAGGATAAGACTTTTAATTTCTCCTAAATTCTCGTTGATTGTTTTATCAAGCGCAGGGGCAGTGATTGTATCTAGCCTACCCGTTATTTCCAAGACAAGTTCATCTGCGTTCTTTTTGATTTCAATAGTCATTTGTTATCTCCTTAAATTTTCTTTATCATAGTTAAAATATTTTCACCGTTTTCATAAGCGTAAGTTACCATATCCATAGTTTTCTTCGTTATGAAAATACCAAGTCCACCGATTTCGCGTTCTTCAGCAGATAAAGTAATATCAGGTTCTGGTTTTTTAAGAGGGTCGAAAGGAACGCCTTTGTCTGCCATACGGAAGGTAGCGGTTCGAGTATCTTTATCAAAAGTAATGTCAAACTTTACGTCGCCGTCTTTTTCTCCATAAGCGTAATGTGCAACGTTCACGAATACTTCTTCAATAGCAACGCAAATTGCCGTTTGAATCTTCATTGAGCATTGATATTTTTCTAATATTTGCTCGGTAAAGGCAAGTACGTCCGTCAACGATTCGGTTTTTGCAGGGAACGTTCTACTTTCCATGTAAGTTTCTCCTTTTTTAAGTTTATAATCGAACATAAGCATTGTAATATCGTCAAACTGCGGTGCTTTTCCTACAAATTTATCAATATCCTTTTTCAGTTTAGGTAAAAGTTTGGTTTGGTCAAGTTCAAGGCTTTTATTCATAAACGAAACAAGTCTATCTTCGCCGTAAAGTTCGTTATTTTCGTTCGTTGCTTCCGTAACTCCGTCCGTGTATAAGAATATTCTGTCACCAGCGTTAAGCGTAATTTCATTAACGCGATAACGAACGCCTTCCATACCAGCAAGAACAAAGCCCGCACGAGTTTTTAAGTATTCAAAACTGCCGTCGGCTCTTTTTAGTAACGGTGGATTATGCCCTGCGTTAGCAAAGGTCAACTTGCCACTATTTACGTCTAAAATACCCATCCACGCAGTAACGAACATACCCGATTCGTTATTTTCACAAAGTTTTTGGTTGGCTTTTGTAAAAATATCATTAACCGACATACCGCTTTCCGCCAAGTCTTTAATAATCGTCTTAGCCGTCATCATAAACATAGCGGCAGGAATACCTTTTCCCGAAACGTCCGCAACTAAAAAGGCAACCGTGTTGTCGTTAAGTTTATAAAAATCATAGAAATCGCCACCAACTTCTTTTGCTGCAATCATTTGAGCAAAAATGTTGTAATCTTCACCGTTAGGGAAGTTGGTTGGTAGGGCAGAGAGTTGAATTTGTTTAGCGTATTCTAATTCTTTATCAATACGAGCCGCTGCTTCTGCGATATATCTTTTTAACGTTGCAACTGTTGAATTTATATCGTCTGATAAAGATGCAAACTCTTCGTTTGCGCGAACATCTACCTTAACGTCTAAATTACCGCCCGAAATTTGTGCTAATTTAGAGTTGATAACGCGTAAGTTGTTTATAATTATTTTCTTTATTAATAAATACAAAAGTAAGAAAAGTGCAGCAAAAATCAACACTTGCATAAACGAACTGAGCATTATTGATACGTCACGCATTACGGTTACTTCTTCCATAGTCATTGCCGCAATTATGCAATAACCCTCTTTAAAGGTGTAAACGTAAATATAATCGCCTTGAGTTTGTTTAGTATAGGGGTTTATGATTGTGGTTTCAAAAATTTTCTCTTCAGAACCCCCCTTTTTCATATTTTCAGAAGGGATAATGCCGATTTCTGAAATATGGTGGTTATCTATTGCTGTTTCTGAAACGATTTTTAACTCTTCATCACAAACGGCAATAAACCCGGTTGCACCAACGTGACGGTTTTTAGTTACGTCGATAATAAACTTATCCATCGTTTTACGAAATTGTGCTTGATTGTAAGCAACTTGAATAAATCCGTCTTCAGTTTTTAAGCCTGCATATTTTCTAAGTTCACCTAAGGTATTTTCGGTAAAATCTTGTACTAATTGCTCTGTTTCGCCAAGTAAAACAAGAAATTCTTTAGGTTGCTCGTCGTCCGTTTCGTTAAAATTAAATCCTTCTTTTACCTTGTCGGTACTCTTTTTGATTATGCCGTCGTTTCCTACGATATTTATTTCAAAAATTTCGTACTTGTCGCCGTTAAGGTCTTCGCCAGAAAGTAAAGTAGAAAGGTCAACGCCGTTATCGTATTCTTGTTTAACCTTTTTTGCAACGTTCAATATTGCCGAATCGGACTTCGATTTTACGTCCTTAACAACGTCCGTCATAGACGTGGTAAAGTTTTCTTCTACTTGAGTTTCTGCTATGCCCGTTTGTAAGTTATAAGTAAATATACTTGTTACGGCGTAAGCAAGAATTATACAAATAAGTAGCCAACGTTGAAATGTTTGCGCTATGCCTTTATCTTTGCCTATACGGAATAACTTTTCTTTACTAACTAACGCTATAATAAATAGCGATAAACCAACGGAAATGGCGTTAGCAATAATCATAGGTATAGTGCATTGTTTTACAAATAGGAAAGCATCGTAAGCCTTATCCATATTCGTAATGAAAATCATAAGCATATGGAATACTTCAAGAACGATTGCAATACCGATAGCAGGCACCCAGCTTGGCTTTTTGTCGTCGAACATAAATTTGCGAAGAACAGCCGCAATCACACCTGCTAAAAAGGTAGATAGTGAACAAGCAACGGCTGTAAATGCGCTATCAGGGTTCCAAAGCACGGTTAATGCACGGAATCCACCGCCTATAAAGCCTGAAACGATACCTGCAACAGGTCCGAAAATTAAGCCGGCAGAGATAGGCGAAGCGTCCCTAACGTTCATTGTTGCGCCCCAAATTTTAACACCGAACAAAGATGCGTAAATAGCCGAACAACCAAACAAAGCGCCTATAATCAATTCTTTATAAATTTTTTTTAAATTTTTGAAGCGCGTCTTTTTATCTAAAAAGTAAACGCCGATAACTAAAACAACGTTTAATAAAGCCGCCGAAATAAATTTTATGTATTCTCCCATTTTTATCTCCTAGAGCCCTATAAACTTATCGATGAAGCTTGCAATAAGGTTGCCTCCAACTCCAATTACGGTAAGCAATATCAAATATAAAAACATACTGCCACGGCTTACGGAGTTTTTGTTAATGTTGTAGTAGAAATTAAAATGACCTTTAAGGTTATAATCTCTATTTTGTTGCCATTGGTAAGTGATAACGTTTTCACCCTTGTAGCCTTTGGGTAAAAATTCTTTATATAAGTTTTCTTCTAATCTACGAATACGATAGCAACTTGCGTCGTTAAGCTCATAACTTTCGTTAACAGAAAGAGTAACAACCGCTTTTTTTAACTTTTGACGGTGAAACGCGCCGATTTTAGTAATTTCTTCAGGCAAAAGCCTTGATTCGTTAATACGAATAGAATATCCAAATTTTTCCGCAACGATAGGGGTGGTTATCAAATCTTTTAACCTTTCCATCGCATTATTCATATCTTTACGAGGCGCAAATATTTCATCTAACGACTTATGTGGCATTCTCCAAATAAAATACGCTTCGTCGTTATCTAAATAGGGGTGCAATTGTTCTAAATCTATTTTTATAAGCGTTCCTTCGTTCATTGCCGTTGCGGAATAATTTAACTCGCTCACGTGAACGATATCAACGATTTTGCCGTTATAAGCGATTTCTGAAGTGTATTTGTTCTTTTTATATTCGATAATACAAGACGCGCTAAAAGTAGCTTGTAATATGTTTTTATCTTTAAAAAGAAGTGATATATCTTCAATTTCCTCTTTTTTAATCAAAAACGGAACGTAAACGTTTAATAATTTACTAACCTTTACTCCGCGGATACGAACGGCAAAGTCAACGTAGCTTTTTCCCTTTGGATTAAGCCAATCGTTAATGTAAACGGTGCTAACGTCTTCGCCGTCAATCCACACAGCCCATCCATCGTCTGCGAATTTCCTTTGTTTTTTGGGCATTTTACTTTACTCCTTATAAAACTTTCGTTCCTGCAACGAATTTTGCCGTTATATTCTTTTCATCCAGTCCTAAATACACGGCTCTCTCCATCCTTTCTGCAAGATTTAATGGTTGTGGGTGAACGAGCGTATCGTCATTTAATATAACGGCGTCAAACTCATAACCTTCTTCAAAACTACCCACCTTGCCGAAAAATTTCCCACCACCTTTAGTCGCCAGGAAAAATGCTTCTGAAAAGACTAACGGCTTATAATTTTCATCAACCATTCTAAAATACATTTTCGATACTTGAATAGCGTCGGTGATCGCTCGGAATATAGATTCGCTATGGCCACCTGCAACGTCGCTCCCAAGACCTATATTAAGCCCTAAATCCAAATACTTACGAATAGGGGCTATGCCCGAAGTTAAGTTCATATTAGAGGCGGGACAATGGGCAACGAATACGCCGTTTTTACGCATAAGTTCGACTTCTTCGTTAGTAGACCAAACACAATGCGCCATAACCGTTTTTACGTCGGTGTTGATATCGTCGTTTTTACCAAACAAGTCGTATTCGTTATACGAGTCGCCATAAAAATCATTTTCAGGGCGTAAAAATTTTACAAAATCTATCTCGCCCTTGCTTTCAGAAAGATGCGATTGCACGGGAATACCGTACGCCATTTGAATTTCACGAAGTTCTTCCATTAATTTATCCGTACAGCAGGGGATAAAACGTGGTGTTAAAATGGGCTTTGTTCGTTGAAATTTATCTTTCACCGCATTTATCCAACCAAAAGTGGTATAGGCTGAAATATCCGCGCTTTTTTCCGTCAAGTTTTCGCTTGCCTCTCTATCCATATTCACTTTTCCCACAAAGCTTATAAGCCCGCTTTCTTCCATTAAGTTCATTAATAGTTCCGTAGCGTAGCGGTGGCGTGTAGCGAAAATACAAGCTCTCGTAGTGGCGCTATTTTTTAAAGCGTTTACAAACATACCGTATGCTTTTTCGGCGTATTCTAAATTTTCATATTTTTCTTCTTCTGGAAAGGTATAGCGATTAAGCCACTCCATCAGTTCTAAATCCATACTCGTTCCACGAAAGGCAAACTGCGGAGCGTGAACGTGCATATCAATCATACCTGGAAAAATCAAAGCGTCGCCGTAATCGTAGATAGGTAAATTTTTAAATTTTTCGGGCAAAACCTCAAAAACCCCCTTGGAAATACCGTTTACACAAACGACGTAAGCGCGTTCGTGTAAATCTAATTCTTTAGGATTTTTCGTTTGACATATATTCCCTTTTATGATAAAACTATTATTCATGGTAGACCTTTTTCGTGTTATGACAATAATAAATTATAAAAACTTGGCTATCGGTTTTAAGCAGTTTTTACTTTAAGGCTTAAAGCGGATCGCCTAAAAATAAAACTTTACTTCTAAAAAGTATTAATATCCCAACGGGTTAAAAAATTGACCGTAAGCAGTGAGATATTCAGTCCAATAGACTTCTTCCACAACGTCGTATTTGTCTAAAGTTTTGTTTAAATCAGCAACTTTTTGGAAGACGTCTTTAATTTGAGCTTTTTCTTCTTCCGTATAACTTTCATAGTTATCTAACAAATCTTCGATAAGCGCTTTAAACTTCTTAATTAATACTTTTTTTTCTTTTTTCATTTTATTTTCCTCAATTTTATTAATTTTCTTTTTATTTAATTATTTTTTTCGTTTGGATTTCTTACCATAGCG
>ERZ808043.27-NODE-27-length-55904-cov-6.289090_pt1 | contig 55904 bp, 55 predicted proteins | sample MGYA00380194_ERZ808043 | MGnify/ENA primary metagenome ERZ808043 (study PRJEB31490, sample SAMN06133370) | cow dung metagenome | isolation source: H3 | host: cow | place: China: Chengdu | collected 2015-05 ...
CATACTTTTTTTGTATCGGTTCTTGCGGCTCGTTGCCGTATTTTACAGTGAAAGAATCCTTTATCGTTTTTCCATCATAAATTTTATATTCTACCGTAAAATCATTTACGCTCAGGTTTTTGGTTAAAATTTGCGTGCTTGCCCAAGTGGGTTTATAGAGCATATCCGCATATTTATAAACGACTTTCACCTTTGGCTGTTCAAAGGTAAACAGCCGTTGCCCGTCCACTTCTTCGCTTTTGTAATAATCGTCATATCGGTTATCGATTACAACTTCATAGTTTTTTAAATCTATTAGCGTCATGATAGAGTTGAACGTTAAAAGTGTGCAAAAGATAATAAGCAAAATGTGAAATATCCGTTTTTGAAAATAATCTTTTATGTATAAGAACATACCTTAGCCCCTAATTTGATTTGACAAATAAAAAAGTGCGTAGCCGAAACCACGCACCGAAAAACGCAGTCCCGCTTCTGTTGCGACACAGTTCACATCGTCCTAAGAGATGGCAAGCAAAGCCTACGTTTTTACCAAACGTAAACTTAGGACGAAAAGAATATGAAACTGCATCGCATAATTATTATACCATATCCCACGAAAAAAATCAACGGGTAACGTCGTATTTTATTATAAATTGTTTTTTCACGCTCCCTTTTTTATTGCTTTTTCTGTTTGATTGGTATATAATGATTGGGCACGAAGGAGAAAGTTTTTATGAAATTGTTCGAGCCTAAAATTTTAACCGCTTTTAAAAATTATAAATCTAAGGATTATATTTCCGATATCGTCGCCGGCGTGATCGTCGCGATTATCGCCCTGCCCCTTTCGATTGCACTCGCGATTGCTTCGGGTGCAACCCCTGAAACCGGCCTTTTTACCGCCATTATCGCAGGGTTTATCACCGCGCTTTTGGGCGGCAGCAAAGTGAATATCACAGGTCCTACTGCGGCGTTTGCTACTATTGTTGCAGGCATTATCCTTACGCAAGGCATGGACGGGCTTTTTCTCGCTACCATTATGGCAGGGATTTTGTTGATACTTATGGGCGTGCTTCGCCTTGGCTCGCTTATCAAATATATTCCGCATACCATCACCGTTGGGTTTACGGCAGGAATCGCCGTTACGCTCGTGATTGGACAGTTAAAAGACTTCTTAGGGCTTACCTACCCAGCAGGCACTGTGGCGATTGAAACGGTTGAAAAACTGTTGCTCGTTTTTGAACACATCTCTACCTTTAATCCTTGGGCGTTTGGCATAGGGTTGCTTGGGCTTGCCGTTCTTATCTTTTGGCCTAAAGTTTCTAAAAAAATCCCCGGCTCACTGATTGCGGTGCTCGTGGGCGCGCTCGTTTGCCTGATCCCCTTTATCAACGCAAACACGATTGGCTCGCTTTATACGATTTCTTCCGCTCTGCCTACTTTTAAACTTCCCACGATTACGTTAGAAAAAATTCTTGCCTTGCTCCCGAGCGCGTTTACGATTGCCCTGCTTGCAGGCATCGAATCGCTGCTTTCTTGCGTGGTTTCGGATAGAATGGTGGAAGATACGCATAATTCTAACACCGAATTGATCGCACTCGGCACTAGTAATATATTCGTCGGGTTCTTCGGCGGTATTCCTGCAACGGGCGCAATCGCTCGAACAGCGGCGAACGTGAAAAACGGCGGAAAATCCCCACTTTCGGGTATGGTTCACGCGATCGTGCTTTTGCTCGTGCTCGTTATTTTAATGCCCCTCGCCGCGTATATCCCTATGCCGATTATTGCCGCTATTCTCTTTATCGTGGCGTATAATATGAGCGAATGGCGAGCATTCGTCGCCGTTATCAAAACGAAAAAATGGAACGATATACTCGTGCTTATTCTCACGTTCGCGCTCACCGTTATATTCGATCTCGTCAAAGCAATCGCCGTGGGGCTCGTGCTTCATTACGCTATTCTTTTGATTTATTCGATAGCGGCAAAGCGCAAAGCAGCAAAAGAAACGCCGAAGCAAGAATAAGGATAAGGATCGTTATGAAAGTGAAAGAATTATTAAAATATTTTTCGCCGTTTGAGTGGGGGCTTTGGGGCGGCTCTATGATCGCGATCGCCCTTTCCTTTTGCCTTGGCGGGGATTTTCACCCCCTTACCCTGCTCGCTTCGCTCGTTGGCGTTACTTCCCTTATCTTTATCGCAAAAGGAAACGTCGTCGGGCAATTTCTCGTTATGCTTTTTTCCATTCTTTACGCGCTCGTATCCTTAGAACAACGATACTACGGGGAAATGATTACCTACCTTTTTATGAGCCTGCCTGCCGCGCTCGTTGCCTGTATCACTTGGCTTAAAAATCCGTCGAAAAGAAGCAAAAATGAAGTGAAGGTGGCTACCGTGTCCGCGGTGAAGCTGTTTTGGATAGCCCTTACAGCTCTCGCCGTTACCGCTTTATTCTACTTTATTCTTGCTTATTTTCATACCAACAATTTAATTGTGAGTACCGTTTCCGTTACCACGAGCTTTCTCGCTTCCGCTTTGCTTATTTTTAGAAGTCGTTTCTACGCGCTCGCTTACGCCGCAAACGACGTCGTTTTGATTGTGCTTTGGGTTTGTTCGTCTTTCACTTCCCTTGCCTATCTGCCTATGGTCGTTTGCTTCGTCGCGTTCCTTTTTAATGATCTTTACGCCTTTTATAATTGGAAACGTATACAAATAAGGCAAAAGGAAGCATAGCCTGTTTCAAAATGAATATACAACGCGCAACGCCGTCCGAAGTTTCTTCGGACGGCGGTTTTTTATCCGTTCCTTTGTTCAACGGCGTTCTTACTAATTAAAAACGAGAAAAGTGTGTACCTTTTTGTTTTTCTTTTATAAAATTGCATATACAACAAGGAATATTCCCATCACGAAAACCATAATCCCTATCAATAGTGCAAAACGATAAACCTTTTGAACAATTTCCGTCTTTTTTAACGATACGTAAAGTAGGCTATACATTATCAACCCGAATATAGCGTTGCCGATAAAAAATATTCCGTTTGCCACCGAAAAAGGCGGTATTTTTTGCATAATTAGCAAGGGCACGTCGATTGCGCCACATAAGATTATGCCTACTACTAACGTTATAAAAAATAATTTTTTGTTTTGTATCATTTTTCTTACCTGCCTATTTATTGTGAAACAACAATCAAACGATCTATTTGCTATTCTGCTCCCTTATTTTTTTATCTTCTGGTATAAACTCTTTTATTTTTTCTAATATGTTATCGTCAACTGCTAAATATATTATTTTTGAATGCAATCGACAATAGTCTATCCCGTGATTACCCAAATTCTTTTTTGAGAAAAATAACCATTTCGCGCCAACGTTTGTAGTAATGATTTTTATATCCGTAATTTGTTCCCATTGATATTTTTTTAACGGTATTCCGCATAAACGTTTTTCAATGCCAAGATCATTAAAAGTTAACTGCGGGGCAAAGAAAATAAACGCACCTAAAAAACATAGCATTGGTATGCCTATTACAGGGAAACTAATCTCGAATCGCAATTGTTGGGATTGATCAAAAGCCCAAAAAAATATTATCAATGAGATTAGAAAAATGATAGCACAACCAACCACAACAAAAGGACAAACGAATTTTTTGTAATTCTTTTTCATATTACCCCTTATAATTAAACAACCTATATTTTTCATTTGAAAAATATTCCCTACGATTTTATTATAGCATATTCTTTTGCGTTTTGCAAGGGGTAGAATAAATTTTTATACACGCTTTTTAGCTCCCCAACATATGAATATATGATCATATCTTCATATGTTATTGATAGGCTCTTTGGTGGGGTGGGCTATTTCTTGGGAAGCTTTTGAGGGCAAAGTTTGTTTTTTGGGGGGATTGCCAAGCTAAACGAATAGCACGGTTTGGCGGAGTGGTTGCGCTCCGCCATAGCGTTCTATTGCATTGTTTGTAAGGTAAATTAAAATTAGGTTCATTGGTTAGTTCTTTTTTTGCGCTTTGCTTCCTTTTCAGCAAGCAACCTTGCAATTTCTTCTTTTTGCGCTCCTGTCAAATAATCTTTTAAGAGTTCTCTATACTTTTCGGAAAAAAGCCGCAACGAATAAAATTCAATTTTCACTTGACACCGAGATGGTTTCTTTTCAATTAGATGCTTTACAACTTCATATTGAATCTCTATATGCACGTCGCTTCTTTTTCTTTTTTTAAAATAAATAAAAATTGTTTTGTCTCGTCCCCCACATCGCCCCGTATTACGAGTATATTGCAGCTCTAGTTTTTCCATATCTTTATACTCGAATATCCTTTTTCTTTGAAACAAACTCTCCCTATAAATAAATTGGGTATCTTGAAAAATAATGTATCCGCCTTTCCAAGCGAAAGAAAACGGAAGAAACAGTATCGCAAATAAAAGACTAAAAATTAAAGCAATTTTATAGTCTATTGTTTCGATTCTATTAAAGAATATAATCGTTATAAATGCGAAATAAACTAGCCATAAACTAACAAAAAACCATACAATAGACTTTTCTATCAAAAATTTCTTTTTCATTTTTCTTACCTGCCTGTTTGGTTATAAAGGTTTATCTTTTTCGTCTTTTTTTTCATCTACTTTGAAATCAGGTTTCCCCAAACCATTAGTACGAGAAATTAGCTCTCGTATAAAAGCCGAATAAGTCATCAAGCCTAACGGTATAAACGCCATTGAAAGATTTACCCACATACAAAGAAAGAAACTTTCTAATTTTGCACTTCCGCACCAATAGATTATATATAAAATTAATACTACAAAAAATAATAACCATGAAAATAAATAAGGAATCAATAAAAAATAATTAAATCTATTATCATACTTAAACAATCTTAATCTAATTAAAATATTTTTGGGAGATAATTTATATTTATTGAGTTTACTATTAGACGATATAGGAACTCTTTGGATATAATATACGATAGCCCCACAAAAAACTGAACACATCGCAAGTAATAAAGGAAAATAAATTAAATTCATATATACTACCTCCTTAGGCAAATTGTAAATAGTTTCATTGGTTAGATTTCTTTTTTGCTACTTGTATTCCGTCAATAAAAATCACATTGATATATCCGTCTTTTGCGTAAATTTTTATTTCGTCAATAAACGTTTTTAAATTGTCATATTCGCTATCTTTAATATAAAATTTCTTATCAAAAAATTTATTAGAACCTGCTTTGCAATCAGAGCTTGAACCTATTTTTACAATATCTGTTTCCGTTTTGATTTCAATTTCTATAATATCGTTTTTTTCGACCAAAGAAACAATTTCTTCTAAGGAATAAGGCTTATACTTCCATTCGTTATATGTGCGCCGTTTTTTCTCATCTTCCCTATTTTCATACATATATACGATTTCAACAACGGACATATAGATCGTCAAAATACTTATAACAGCTATTATTAAAAATATAATTCTCTCGAGAATATCAAAAATTCCTTCAATTTCTATATTTAAAAAACTATAAAACTCTTTTCGATTTATACTTAATACTATAATTATAATGGAAATAATTATTTTAATAATTGGGAAAAGTGGCGTTTTCAAATCCTTTCGCGGTGTAAATAATTTCATTGCACGCTCCTTTTGATAAGTCTTTTCTCCTTACAACTTCATTATAACATATTCTTTTTCTCTACCAAACCAACATTTTTTGTGTAAACATCATTTTGTCAAATCAATAAACGTACCATAGACGATATATAAAAAGGACAAGCCTATCAACGACCAATTAACCCATTTATTGATAAAAAAATAATATAAATTTACGATACCACACCAATAGAGAATATATAAAACAAAAACAAGAAAAAGTATGATCCACGCCATTAAATAAGGGACTAACAAAAAATAATTGAAATTGTTATCATATTTAAATAACTTGAGCTTAATTAAAAAATTGTTTTTCGACGGCTTGTATTTGTTCAAAATACTTTTTTCCGATAGCCCACCATATCTATGCACATAATATAACATAGCACCACTTAAAACTAGCAAAATAGCACCAATCAATGGTCCGTAAATTAAATCCGTTCTCATATATTGAAATCCCCTTTGTTTTATTATATCACGTTTTCCTGAATTTTGCAAGGGGTAGAATAAATTTTTATACACGCCACCTTTCCCCTCAACGTGATTTTTTATCGATAAACCCTTGAAAACGTTGACAAAATGTCTGATTTGGGGTATAATGTTTCTATATTTCTATCTAAACGAAGGAGATTAGGTTTTATGGCAGGCGTGGAAGAGTATTTTGGCTCAATGGTGTTTGACGATAAGGTGATGAAGGCGCGTTTATCTCAGGACGTGTACGCGGCGTTGAAGCGTACCATCCAAGACGGACGAAGCTTGGATTTGTCCGTGGCGAACGCCGTGGCGACCGCTATGAAGGATTGGGCGGTGGAGCTTGGTGCGACACATTATACGCATTGGTTCCAACCTATGACGGGGATTACCGCAGAAAAACACGACAGTTTTATTACTCCCGCGGAAAACGGGAAAATTATTATGGAATTCTCGGGCAAGGAACTCGTTCGGGGTGAACCTGACGCGTCTTCTTTCCCCTCCGGCGGGCTTCGCGCGACCTTTGAAGCCCGCGGTTATACCGCTTGGGACGCTACTTCCTATGCCTTTATCAAAGACGGCGTGTTATGCATCCCTACCGCGTTTTGCTCTTATTCGGGCGACGCGCTTGATCAGAAAACTCCCCTGCTCCGTTCCATGGAAGCAATCAACCGCCAAGCTATGCGCGTGTTGAAGCTTTTCGGAAACGACGACGTTACGTCCGTGAAAACTACCGTCGGGCCTGAGCAGGAATATTTCCTTGTCGACAAAGACGTATTTAATCAGCGCAAAGATCTTCTTTACACGGGGCGTACCCTGTTCGGTGCGAAACCGCCCAAGGGGCAGGAAATGGAAGATCATTATTTCGGCGTGTTAAAGCCCCGCGTGCAAGCGTTCATGAAAGATCTTGACGAAGAGCTTTGGCGGCTTGGCGTGCTTGCAAAAACCGAACACAACGAAGCCGCACCTGCCCAGCACGAGCTTGCGCCCGTTTTTACCACCACGAATATCGCAGCCGATCACAATCAACTTACAATGGAGATTATGCAACGGCTTGCAAAGCAACATAATCTTGTTTGCCTTTTGCATGAAAAACCTTTCGAGGGCGTGAACGGGAGCGGTAAGCACAACAACTGGTCCATCTCTACCAACACGGGCGTAAACCTTTTAGAACCGGGCGAAACGCCCTACGAGAACGCGCAATTTTTACTTTTCCTTTGCGCCGTCATCAAAGCTGTCGACGATTATCAAGATCTTCTCCGTGTGTCCGTCGCTACCGCAGGGAACGATCACCGTTTGGGCGCGCACGAAGCGCCGCCTGCCGTCGTTTCTATCTTCCTTGGCGACGAGCTTACTGAAATTTTGGAAGCAATCGAAAACGACGCCCCCTACGGTGCGAAAGAGAAAGAGCTTTTGCGCGTCGGCGTGCATACTATGCCTAAGTTCCCTAAGGATACGACGGATAGAAACCGTACTTCCCCCTTTGCGTTCACAGGCAACAAATTTGAGTTCCGTATGCTCGGCTCGGCTTCGTCCGTGTCCGCGCCCAACGTGATGCTCAACACCGCAGTGGCAGAAGAATTGTGCCGCTTTGCCGACGAACTTGAACAGGCAACTGATTTCGAAACCGCTTTACACGCGCTCATCAAGCGAGTGATAAAAGAGCACAAACGCATTATTTTCAACGGCAACGGCTACGACGATCTTTGGCTTGCCGAAGCCGAAAAGCGCGGGCTTTTGAATTTGAAAACTACTCCCGACGCGCTTCCTTACCTTGTCAAAGAAAAGAACGTGGCTCTCTTCACCAAGCACCGCGTCTTTACCGAGCGCGAACTCAAATCCCGTTATGAAATTTTAATGGAAAGCTATTGCAAGCTTATCAATATCGAAGGACGCACTATGGTCGATATGGCAATGAAAGATATTCTGCCCGCCGTTAGCGAATATAGCCAAACCCTTTGCAACACCCTTCTTTCCAAAAAGGCTGTGTGCGAAACGCTCGATTGCGCTTACGAACAGGAAATGATTGAGAAAATTTCCAACCTTTCTTCGGGCGCGTATAAGCACGCAAAAGCCCTTGAAAAGGCATTAAACAATGCGGCGAAAATTTCCGATATTACCGAGCTTGGCTTCTATTATAAAGACAAAGTGTTAACGCTTATGAAGAAATTGCGCGAAAAGGCGGATAGCTTAGAAAATATCGTTTCCGCTGATTATTGGTGCTTCCCTACCTACGGCGATCTTTTATTTGGAGTTTGATATGTTTGACGTGGAAAAAGCGACGGCTGCCGCCGTGCAATGGATACGCGATTGGTTTAACGAAAACGGCAAGGATTGCAACGCTGTGATTGGAATTTCGGGCGGGAAAGATTCGAGCGTGGTTGCCGCGCTTTGCGCTAAGGCGCTTGGCAAAGAGCGCGTGGTTGGCGTGTTAATGCCCAACGGCGAACAAAGCGATATCGATTGTTCTAAACAACTCGTCTCGTACCTGGGTATCCCCTTTTACGTTTGCAACATCAAAGAAAGTGTGGACGGCGTGATCGCTTCCCTTACAAATGAGGGCGTGGAAATGAGCCGTCAAGCGCGCGTCAATCTTCCGCCGCGTGTTCGTATGGCAACCCTTTACGCTCTTTCACAATCTATAAACGGTCGGGTGGCGAACACCTGCAATTTGTCCGAAGATTGGGTTGGGTATTCCACCCGCTACGGCGACGCCGCGGGCGATTTTTCCCCGCTTGGAAAACTTACAGTTCGCGAAGTGAAAGCGATTGGAAGATATTTAAACTTACCTGAAAATCTTGTAGAAAAAGTGCCGTCCGACGGTTTGTCGGGAAAAACGGACGAGGATAATCTCGGGTTTACCTACGCCGTTTTAGATGAATATATTCGAACGGGTGTGTGCGAAAATGAAGAGACGAAAGCGAAAATTGACAGGCTTCACAAGCTTAATCAATTTAAGCTCAAACCCATTCCGTGCTTTGAATATCAAGAATAAATAAAAAACAGGGGCGTGGACTTTGAAAGTCCACGCCCCCTTTCTTTTTGCTTTTTAGTCTTCTAAACCTTCGTTAAGCTTTGCAAGCAACGCGTCGAGATCCTCGCCGTGCACCGCAACCGCTTCCGCTACCGTTTCGCCGTGTGCCATCGCACAACCGAAACAATGCATTCCCGCCGACATTAAAATTTCGGGGGCGTTGGGGTTGATTTGCAAGCATTCTGCAATTAAGGTATCCGCAGTGATTTTCGCCATAATTTTATCTCCTTTTTTATTATTTTTCTTTTTTATTTCTGGCTATAGAACAACGAGCGGTTGATTAGCGTTTCGCGTTCTGCCGTCGGAAAATACAAGCAAGGTAAGCAAGACGAGAGCGCGCGTACTTGATTTTGTACGAAAACGAGCGTTTTGCGCTACATTGCATCGCATTTTGTAGGCAGAAATCAACCGAGCGTTGTGGATATAGCCTTATTATTTATACCACCAAAATACTTTTTTAATCGGGGTACAGGTATTTTCCACGTTTTGGTTTCTTAAAATTTGCCGCATGCGCGTTTGCACACGCGTCCATTCCTTGGAAAAACCCTTTTCCTTTACAAGCGCTTTCGCTTTTTCATAATCGGGCGCGCGCTCCGTTTCGTTGTGCGTATCCGTTCCCAAACAATGTACTAAACCGTGCTTTAATAGCAAAAACGCTAATTTTTGTGTATGCTTTTCTAAAAATGCGCCCGTATTCACCTGAATAAAGCAACCCATTTTTACGAGTGCGTTGACAAGCCTAGGGTTTTTTACAATCTCCCAATACCGCTCGATATGCGCTACGATCGGTCGATACCCCGTCTCCGCTATAAATCCATAGATTTTCACAAGCAGGCTTTTACTCCAACGCTCGTCAAACGGAAATTCTACGAGTACACAGTTCGTGCCTTCAATAGCAAGCTTACAAAGCGTTTCGTTGTCGGGATCGTTGATACCCGTCAAATACACTTCCGCGCCTAACCGCGTTTTCATACCCGAGGGCACGTGCTCGCGGATTGTTTCTGCGGCTTCCTCTCGCTTTGCAAGAAAACGCTCAATCGGGCGCTTTCTTCCATAATAGTGGGGCGTGAATACTATCTCGTGCACGCCTTGCGCGTGGTCTAAGCGCATTAGCCTCGCCGCTTCTTGTTCGGTTTTTGCCCCGTCGTCCAAATTGGGCAATACGTGTGTATGCATATCAATCATCGCACGTTGTCCTCTTTTTATTTTTTTAACTTGCCTAAACTTATTTGAAATATTTTACGCCACTTTCGAATATCTTCATATCGAAATTGCCTTCGACGTTCTTATACAAGTTCTCTCCGATACGTTCGCTATGTCCCATTTTACCGAGCACTCTGCCGTCAGGGGAAGTGATACCTTCGATCGCCCACATCGAACCGTTGGGGTTAAACGGCGATTGCATCGTCACGTTTCCCGAAAGATCGGCGTATTGCGTGGCAATCTGTCCGTTCTTTTTCATCTCATTAAGCGCTTCTATCGGCGCAACGATTTTGCCTTCGCCGTGCGATACGGGTACTTTATACGTTTCGCCTACCTTGCAAGCCGAAAGCCAAGGCGAAAGGTTGGACGCCACACGCACGTCTACCACCGTCGAGACGTGGCGGGAAATGTTATTGAACGTAAGCGTCGGCGAATTCGCCGTGAGCTCTTTTACGTGGCCGTAAGGCACTAAACCCAGCTTGATTAAGGCTTGGAATCCGTTACAAATACCCAGCGCCAAACCGTCGCGGTTGTTCAAAAGTTCTTCTAATTGTTCCGCGATATACGGATTACGGAAAGTCGTTGCGATAAATTTGCCGCTTCCGTCCGGCTCGTCGCCACCAGAAAATCCGCCCGGGAATGCTACGATATTTGCCTTTTTAATCGCTATGACAATCCGTTCTACACTTTCTTCAATGTCCGCAGCCGTTCGGTTACGCACCACGACCGTTTCCACTTCCGCACCCGCAAGGATAAACTTGCGCGCGGTGTCAAGCTCGCAGTTCGTGCCCGGGAATACGGGAATGAATACGCGGGGTTTCGCCGTCTTCGTTCCGATATTCGTGTATTTCGTGCCTGCCGTGTAATCACAGTTTTCCGCTTTGCCGTTTGCGGGAGCAGTGGTTGCAAATACGCCGTTCAAAGCACCCATGTACGCATCTACCACGTTTTCAATCGCTACGCGCTCTTTATCGCAAACAAACGCTTCACCGCATACCTGCCCTATCCGTTTTGCCGAAATTGCGCTTTCGTCTTTCAAGGATACGATCAAATCGCCATATGCTTCCGTATACAGTTCGTCCGCCGTCATATCGAATTTTACACCGACGTTATTTCCAAGCGCAGACTTGATAACCGCCGCGCCGATACCGCCGTTTTCCACCACCGTGGCGAACGTGATGTTGCCGTTTTCGATATTCTTATATACGTCTGCGTAAAGCGCTTTCAATTTCTCGAAATCGGGTGCGCTATTTTCGTCCTTTGGAATCGGCAAATGATAGAGCGTTTCGCCGCCTTTTAAAACGTTGGTAATCAGTTTGCTCGCTTTAGCGGGAGCAAGCGCAAAGGATATAAGCGTGGGGGGAACGTGAATGCTTTCAAACGTGCCGCTCATACTATCCTTGCCGCCGATTGCGCCAAGCCCCAGCCCCATTTGCGCGTATACCGCGCCAAGAAGCGCGGATGCGGGAATGCCCCAAACTTTCGCTTCACCCGTCATTCTTTGGAAGAATTCTTGGAGCGTTAAACGAATATCTTGATAATTCGCGCCTGTTGCCACTACTTTGGAAACCGAGCCGACGATCGAATAGATTGCGCCGATAAACGGGCTTGTTTCCATTAAATAAGGGGAATAGCCGTAAGCGGAGACGGTACAAACGTCCGTTTCGCCGCCGCAGATTTTTGCCGCCATCGCGATTGCGGGAGTGCGTTGCGTTTTACCGCCCCAAGGCATATATACCGTTCTTGCGCCGATTGTCGAATCGAACGTTTCCGACAAGCCTTTCTTCGCGCATACGTTTAAATCGGCAATGACTTTTTCCGTCATTTCCGCAAACTTCAAGCCTGATTTTTTCTCGAACCATTTCGTCTTTTTATCGCAAATTTCAACGTTTGCTTCCTGCTTCACGCCGTTGGTGTTCAAAAATTCACGGGAAATGTCGACAATTGCTTTGCCTTTTAAAAGCATTCTCATTCTGCCCGTGTCCGTTACCACTGCAACAGGCGTAGCCGAAAGGTTTTCTTCTGCCGCGAGCGCAATAAACGCTTCTACGTCCTTTTCCGCAACTACAACTGCCATACGCTCCTGCGATTCGGAGATCGCAAGCTCCGTACCGTTCAAACCTTCGTATTTTTTAGGCACTTTGTCTAAATCGATATTCAATCCGTCCGCAAGCTCGCCGATTGCTACCGATACGCCGCCTGCACCGAAATCGTTACATTTTTTTATCTTTCTCGTCGCTTCCTTATTCAAGAACAAGCGTTGCAACTTCCGTTCCGTGAGCGCGTTGCCCTTTTGCACTTCCGCACCGCACGTTTCTACTGAACGGGAATCGTGCGCTTTGGACGAACCCGTTGCGCCGCCGCAACCGTCGCGCCCCGTTTCCCCGCCGAGCAATATGATAATATCCCCTGCTTTCGGCGCTTCGCGATATACCATTTCCTTTCTCGCGCCGCCAACCACAAAGCCCGTTTCCAAACGCTTTGCTTTATAACCTTCGTGATACACTTCGTCTACGATACCCGTTGCTAGCCCGATTTGGTTACCATAAGACGAGAAGCCCGCCGCCGCACGTTGCGTGATTGCGCGTTGGGGAAGCTTGCCCGCAAGCGTGTCTTCCAGCTTTTCTCTTGGATCTGCCGCGCCCGTTACGCGCATAGCTTGATATACGTACGTTCTGCCCGAAAGCGGATCGCGAATTGCCCCACCAAGGCAGGTCGCAGCTCCCCCGAACGGCTCGATTTCCGTCGGGTGGTTATGCGTTTCGTTCTTGAACATAACAAGATACTGCTCTTTCTTGCCGTCGATCTCCGCTTCGATTTGAATGGAGCAAGCGTTGATTTCATCCGAAACGTCTAAATTGTCTAATTTTCCGTCTTTTTTCAGCTTCTTCGCCGCAATCGTTGCCAAATCCATAAGGCAAGGATATTTATCGGGACGGTTGCCGTTGAGTTCTTGATACAGCTCTTCGTATAAGTGATACGCCTTTTCAATCGTCTTATTCTCCGAAGCGATTTTCACGTTCTTAAGCTCGGTCGCAAACGTCGTGTGGCGGCAGTGGTCCGACCAATACGTGTCGATTACTTTAAGCTCCGTTTCCGTGGGATCGCGCTTTTCACTCGTGAAATAATCGCGCACGAAAATTAAATCGGCAACGCTCATAGCAAAGCCCGTATTTTTATGATACGCCGCAATCTCACTATCCGACATTTGAATAAAACCGTCTACGTTCTGCACAGGCGCGCCTTCTACCGCCGCTCTTGCAAGCGTTTCGGGCTTTTCAAAGCCTACTTCTTCGCTTTCTACGGGGTTGATAATGTGCCTTTTAATCGCCGCAAGCTCGCTTTCCGTTACGCCCTTGACAAGATACACTTTCGCGCATTTGACTTCCGGACGCGCTTTTCTCGTGAGAAGCTGCACGCATTGCGCCGCGCTATCTGCGCGTTGGTCGTATTGACCTGTTAAATAGCTCACTGCAAACGCTTGATAGCCCGCGGGAATTTCAAGCGTTTCTAAATATACGTCGTCCACGGGCGGTTCGGAAAATACCGACGGGATCGCCGCATTCAATTCTTCTTGCGTGATCCCTTCCACGTCGTAACGCAAAATCAAACGAAAATCTTCCGCGTTGATTTTGAGCAGTGTTTTGATGTCCGCTTGTTCTTTTCTTGCCTGTACGTTGTCTTTCTTCTCTACGAAAATTCTGTAAATCATATCTTACTATCTCATTCCTTTTCAATGTCTCTGTATTTAATGCCTATATCCGTGCGATAGTGCATTCCGTCAAATTGGATTTTCTCTACGTTCTTATACGCCGTTTTTCGAGCCGCTTCAATCGTGTCGCCTTTGGCGCAAACACCAAGCACTCTGCCGCCGTCCGTAACCAACTTACCATCCTTGCTCTTCGTGCCTGCATGGCATAAGATAACGCCGTCGTCTAAATCGCCGATCGTGATCTCCTTGCCCTTTTCATAAGCTACGGGATAACCGCCGCTAGCAAGCACTACGCATACGCACGCGCCGCTTTCCCATTCAATCTGAATATCCGCAAGTCTTTCGTCCGTGATCGCTTCGAATATTTCCATAAGATCCGTTTTGAGCATAGGCAAAATCACCTGCGTTTCTGGATCGCCGAAGCGAGCGTTATATTCGATTACTTTCATACCGTCTTTCGTTTTCATAAGACCGAAATACAAAACGCCTTTAAACGTGCGACCTTCCGCGTTCATTGCCGAAACGGTAGGCTTCATGATCTTTTCCATCACTTCCTGTTCCGTCTTTTCGCCATAGAACGGCGCGGGAGTGAACGTGCCCATACCGCCTGTGTTCAAGCCTTCGTCGTTATCAAACGCACGTTTATGGTCGCAACTCGTGATCATGGGTTTGATGGTTTTTCCGTCGGTAAATGCGAGCGCGGATACTTCAGGACCTTCTAAAAATTCTTCCACCACGACTTTACTTCCCGCCTTGCCGAATTTTTGATCGAGCATCATTTCTTTCAAGCCGTCTTTCGCTTCTTCGCGCGTTTTACAAATCAATACCCCTTTCCCAAGCGCTAACCCGTCCGCTTTGAGCACTACGGGAATATCGCATTTCTCTACGTACGCTTTCGCGCTTTCGTAATCGGAAAACGTTTCGTATTTTGCCGTCGGGATACCGTATTTTTTCATCAGTTCCTTGGAAAAGGCTTTGCTTGCTTCGATAATCGCCGCGTTCTTTCTCGGTCCAAACACGCGATGCCCGCGGCTCTCCAGCTCGTCCGCAAGACCAAGCGCAAGCGGATCGTCGGGCGCGATTACCGTGTAATCGACGTCCTTATGGCTATCCACCCAATCGCCTACCGCTTTGACGTCGCAATAATCGACGTTTACAAGCTCGGCAAGCTCGCCGATTCCCGCATTGCCTTTCATAGCGTAAATTTTATTGACTTTCGGTGATTTTGCAATCGCTTGCACGATTGCGTGTTCTCTTCCGCCGTTTCCAATCACGAGTACGTTCATTTTCTCACTCCTATTTTTATGCTTCCACGCATACCTGTCTGCCACACTTTTTTATTTTATCTTCACACAAAAGCTTTACGCAAAGGGGTAACATTTCGTGCTCCACCTTTAAAATCCTTGCCTGCAAGTCTTCGGGCGTATCGCCGTCTTTCACTTCTACCGCGCGTTGCATAATGATCGCGCCCCCGTCTACGTCCGCTTCTACGAAATGTACCGTCGCTCCGCTTAACTTTACACCGTAGTCTATCGCTGCTTTATGTACCTTTAAGCCGTAATATCCCATACCGCAAAAGGCTGGAATGAGCGAGGGGTGTATGTTGATGATTTTATTTTCAAATTCCCCGATAAAGGTCGCGGGAACGACCAAAAGCCAGCCTGCGAGCACAATCAGTTCTACGCCTGCTTTTTTTAAGGTTTCCGCTATCCTTGCATAAAAAGCTTCTTTCGTTTCCGCCGTTTTATCAAAAACGAGCGTTTTGATCCCTGCTTTTTCAGCACGGGAAATCGCGCCAATTTCGGGCTTGGACGCCACTAAATATTCGATTGCGCAAAAATTTTCTTTTGCGTTGGTGTCGATCACCGATTGGAAATCCGTGCCTCCGCCTGAAGCAAACACCGCTATCTTTTTCATTTCAAAATCACGCCTTTGCCTGCAACCGCTTTTCCGATTACGACCACGTCTTCGCCTGTGGATTTGAGCTGTTCCATCGCCGCTTCTACGTTTTCGGGGCTTACGCATACCACCATGCCGATACCCATGTTGAACGTGTTATAAATTTGCTCGTCGGTGATACCCGCGCGCTCTTGCATTACCTTAAACACCGCGGGCACTTCATACGAGTTTTTCTCAATTTCACAACCGATCCCCTCGGGCAAAATTCTGGGAAGATTTTCAATAAAACCGCCGCCCGTGATGTGCGCGATACCTTTTACTTCCACCTTTTCAATCAGCGAAAGAATGCTCTTTACGTAAATTTTCGTGGGTTTTAAAAGTACTTCCGCCGCCGACGCGCCAAGCTTTTCGTCGTATTTTTCAAGCGCGGCTTTGTCGCTATCGCCAAACAATTTTCTCACAAGCGAATAGCCGTTCGAATGTACGCCCGAAGATTTGAGCCCGATCATTACGTCGCCTTCTTTAATGGTTTTGCCGTTGATTACTTTCTTCTTCTCCACGATACCTACCGCAAAACCTGCTAAATCGTATTCGCCGTCGGGATAGAAATCGGGCATTTCCGCCGTTTCTCCGCCGATCAACGCGCAACCTGCTTGTCTACATCCTTCCGCGATCCCTTTCACAACGTCCGCTTCCGCTTCGGGGTATAATCTGCCGCAAGCATAATAATCTAAGAAAATCAAGGGCTTCGCGCCTTGGCAAACAATGTCGTTTACGCACATTGCCACCGCGTCGATACCGATTGTGTCGTGCTTTTCCAAAAGGAAGGCGTATTTGAGCTTCGTGCCGACACCGTCCGTGCCTGCAACAAGCACAGGCTCTTCCATCTTTTCGCCCGCGATGGAATAGAACCCGCCAAACGAGCCAAGATCACCGATTACGTTGGAATCGTAGGTGGATTTTACGTGTTTTTTCATCAATTCTACCGCTTTATAACCTCTCGTTACGTCTACGCCACTATCTTTGTAAGAAATCGCCATTTTATTTTTCTCCGTCCTTTATTTTTTATTTTCTGAAATTTTACTTTCGTATTTGCTTGCACCCGTATCGACGGGGACTTCCGTGGGATATTCCCCGTTAAAGCACGCCGCGCAATAGCCCTTGCAAGTGCCCGAAGCACCCAGCTCGAACACGTCTTTGAGCGGTAAAAATCCTACTGAATCTGCACCGAATAATTTCGCCATTTCCTTGGCTGTGCATTTCGTTGCAATTAACTCCGCTTTTGAGCCTATGTCCGTGCCGTAATAGCAGGGATTTAAAAATTCGGGAGCGGACGAGCGGACGTGGATTTCTTTTGCGCCTGCGTCGCGAAGCAGTTTCACAACCCGCGCCATCGTCGTGCCGCGTACAATCGAATCATCTACGAGCACCACTCGTTTATCCCGCACCGTTTCCGCAACGGGGTTGAGCTTGATTTTTACTTTATCTTCCCGTACGTTTTGACCGGGATCAATAAACGTTCTGCCGATATATTTATTCTTGATAAGCCCCAAGCCATACGGAATGCCCGATTGCTCCGCATACCCGATTGCCGCATCTAACCCTGAATCGGGTGCGCCGATTACGACGTCTGCTTCCACAGGGTGTGCTTTCGCTAAAAATGCGCCTGCACGTTTTCTTGCAAGATGCACTGAACAACCGCTGATTACGGAATCCGGTCTTGCCGTGTATAAATATTCAAACACACAAAGCCGTTCGGGTTTTTTATCGCAATTATCTCGAATGCTTTTTACGCCGTCCTTGGAGAACACGACCACTTCCCCCGGCTCGACTTCGCGAATAAAGCTTGCCCCCACCGTTGCGAGCGCGCACGTTTCGCTTGCTACTACGTATTCCCCGTTATCGCGGATACCGTAGCAAAGCGGGTGCAAACCGTTCTCGTCGCGCGCGGCTATCAGCTTTTGCGGGGACATCACGAGCATAGAATAGCCGCCTTTGAGCTTTCCGAGTGCTCTTGACACCGCTTCTTCAATCGACGGTGCGGTGAGCCGTTCTTTCGTAATTATATACGCGATCACTTCCACGTCGTTTGCCGTATGGAAAATTGCACCCGAAAGTTCAAGTTCTCTCCGAAGCTCGGCGTAGTTTACCAGTGCGCCGTCGTGCGAGATCGCAAGCTTGCCCTTGACGTGATTGACGAGCATGGGCTCGGCGTTTATACGCTCTTTCGTCGCAGACGTGCCGTAGCGCACGTTCCCAAGCGCCATTTGCCCAAGCCCTAACGAATCGAGCACGCGGGGCGTGAATACTTCGTTTACAATCCCCGAATCTTTATAGGAGTGGAACACTCCGTCGTCGTTGACTACGATACCGCTACTCGCTTGTCCGCGGTGTTGAAGCGCGTACAAACCATAGTACGTACTCGAAGCAACATTTGCCGTTTTTGTACCAAAAATACCGAATACTGCCATATATTTTAATCCTTACAAAATTTAAACTAATTCTTGAAGCGCTTTGTCGTCCGCGTTAATCTTTTCTTGCATTGCCACTTTATACGCCGCAAGCTGCTTTTCGATTTCGGGATATTTTACCCCCAAAATTTGAAGCGCCAAAAGCCCCGCGTTTTCACCGCCGTTGACACCCACTGTCGCTACGGGAATTCCCGACGGCATTTGCACGATTGACAATAAACTGTCTAAGCCACCCATCATATCCGTTTTTACAGGCAGACCGATTACAGGAAGCGTCGTGAGCGCCGCAATCACACCGCCAAGATGCGCCGCTTTTCCCGCCGCGCAAATCAATACTTCAATACCGCGTTCTCGTGCCGTCGAAGCGTATTCATGAGCTTCGTCAGGGGTTCTATGCGCGGAAATTACCCTTACTTCCGTTTCTACACCGAATTTTTTTAACACCGAAACCGCCGGTTTTACTACGTCGAAATCCGACTTGCTACCCATTAAAATTCCTACTTTACTCATAATTCGTCTCCTGGTTTTATCATTTTGAAAAAAGAAGAAGCGCAACCCTGACGGATTGCACCACCTATTTTGCTTGCTTTATTCCCGAAAAAGGGTGCAAATTGCCCGCTTGAAAAAGGGCGCGTGAAATACACCTGTTCCGCGCTTCCATTTTTTCTTTTGCAACAAGAATTTCATAAAGCTCCCTTTCTCGCTTTTCTCCCTTTATCATTATAACAAATTTAAAAGGAAAAAGCAACACCTTGGCGAAACTTTTTTTGCCTTTTACGTTAAATTTTTATACTTTCATTTCCTATCTCACCACTTTCGTCCGCCAAGAACGTGCAAACAACGTATTTTTTCATACTGATAGGTATTTAAAAGGCGATTGAACGCGTCGTAAGTGTGCGCGGCAACGAGCGGCGTTCCTTGCGAAAACCCCACCACCACGGGCGTGTGGTAAAAATCCCCCGTTTCCCTGCCAAGTTGAATGAAATCGCCTATCTCCAAATCGTCTAGACTCACTTCCTTTGCAAACGGACCTACGCCGCTTCCTACCCCGCCGCCCGTAGCGTTTGCAATCAGGAAATTGTAAAAATATTCCACCCCCGTCCACGCCGCCGAGCGGTCGGAAAGCGTTCGGTAATACCAACCTAAATCGGGCGTCGTATTCATCACCCCAATCCCCGCATACAGGCATTGGGAAGCAAAATTCGTGCAATCACCACCCAAACGGTCGAAATTGTAATAGGCGGGGTTGCGCGAAAACGCCCATTTTCGCGCGTATTCTACCACCGCTTCTCTGTTATATTCAATCCTTTTCATACTCTTATTCTATGCGCTTTTCTTCCGCTATGTGCGTATATATACTTGCATACTTGCGCATATTAGGATTATGGGAAAATTTGAAGAAGTGTACGCGATTAACGTGAACGATAAAACGGAAAAGAAAGGCAGCTTGACTTATTTGAGTTGGGCGTATGCGTGGGCGGCGTTTAAAAAAGTTTATCCCGACGCTACCTATCGCGTGAATGAATTTGACGGTACTTTTTGTGCAGGCAACGAGAAAATGGGGTATATGGTGCAAACGCAGGTTACCGCGGGCGATCAGACGTATGAAATGTGGTTGCCTGTTATGGATATGCGAAACAATACCATTTTGCAACCGAAAATGACGGAAGTGAACAAAGCGATTATGCGCTGTTTAACAAAAAATCTCGCTATGTTCGGGCTTGGCTTATATATCTATGCGGGGGAAGATTTGCCCGAATCGCCTAAGGACTTTGAACCCGTTACCGAAAAGGAACTGCGCGAAGTTTGGGGCGTTACCGACGTGGATAAAACGATACGGTGGTATGAAAAGCAATTAAAACTACCCTTTAACGAATGGGGCGCAGATGAGTGCGAAGCCGTGCGCGGAGTGCTCGAAAAACAGAAAAAGAAACGGGAACAGACCGAAAAATAAAAATCGGGGTGCGCTTCCTTTTGGAGCGCACTCCGATTCCTTTCGTCCTTTTTTAGCCCATCATAATTTCGGAAATTACGTCGAGCACTTTATCGTGACAACCGCCGCAACCGGTCGAACAATGCGTGATGCGCTGTACGTCGTTGAAAACGTCTAAAACGTCTTCCATTTTGTTATGGTTTTCAAGCGCGTGCTCAATGTCCTTGTAGCTTACTTGCTTACAGTTGCAAATGATATAATTTTCCATATCCTTTTCTCCTTTGTTTATTTTATGAATTGGCAAAAGCCGTTTATTCTTATTCTTCTTCCGTGAATTGATCCTTTCCTACCCCGCAAAGCTCGCATTCGAACCCTTCGGGAAGTTCGGAAAATTTCGTGCCCGCTACAATCCCTTTATCGGGCAAGCCTTGTTCTTCGTCGTATACCCAACCGCATACTTGACACACGTATTTGCTCATATTTTTATCTCCTTTTTTAATTTTGACAAAGTTCTTTGGCGAGCACTTTTATTTGCTCGCGGCTCTCTTCTGAAAGGGAAGAAAGTAATTTTACATTCGCCTGCGTATATTGCAGGTTTTTACACTTTTCAAGCATTCCACGCATAACTTTCGCCGCCATCGGCGCCCAGCTTCCGTTCTCGATAAAACCTACCGTTCTATTTTGATAATTGCGCTCTATAATGTCTTGAATAAAATCTCGCATAAACGGGAAAATTTCTCCGTTATACGTCGTTGTGGCAAGCACTAACTTTTTATACCTGAAAGCGTCTTCTACCGCTTCAAATCGGTCGTTTCTCGCTAAATCGGTTACGACTACCTTTTCGCAACCTTGCGCCTTAAGCTCCTGCTTTAAAAGCTCCACCGCCTTTTTCGTGTTGCCGTATACCGACGTGTACGCTATCATTACCCCGTCCGTTTCCGCTTGATAACTCGACCACGTGTTATATAAATCCAGATAATAACCAAGATTGTCGTTTAACACAGGACCGTGCAACGGACAGATCGTTTTTACTTCATATCCCGCAAGCTTTTTGAGCAGGTTTTGCACTTGCACGCCGTATTTGCCGACGATACCGAAATAGTATCTCCGCGCTTCGCACGCCCACTCTTCTTCTCCATCGAGCGCACCGAATTTACCGAATGCGTCCGCGGAAAAGAGCAACTTCTCCGTTTGCTCGTACGTTACCATTACTTCCGGCCAATGCACCATGGGCGCGGCAACGAACGTCAGTTTATGCGCCCCCAGATCAAGCGTATCGCCGTCCCCGACGACCACTTGTTTTTCTGCAAAATCCCTGCCGAAGTAGTTTTTCATCATCACAAACGATTTCGACGAGGAAACGATTTTGACATTTGGATACGCTTCCACGAGCGCGAGAATATTCGCCGAATGATCGGGTTCCATATGTTGCACGATTAGATAATCGGGCGTTCTATCCCCAAGCGCTTTTTTCAGGTTTTCAAGCCACTCTGTTTTAAACGCGCCGTCTACCGTGTCTAAGATCGCCACTTTTTTATCTAAAATGACGTAGGAATTATACGCCATACCGTTTTCAACTTTGTACATACCTTCGAATAAATCGATACTGTGGTCGTTTACTCCTACGTAGCGAACGCTTTCCGTTATCTTCATTCGTTCTTTCTCCTTGTCTATCATTATACGCATTTAAAGCAGTTTTTAATCTGTTCGTTTTTTATTATAGCACGAAAAAACCTTTTTAGCAAGTGTTTTCATACATTTCCTTTTTAAAGATGAGCACGTAAAAACACGGCTCTATGTGTGTTTACATAAAACCGTGTTTTGTTTTACTTACGTGTCAGGCTTTTACTTTATTTCTCAGATGATTCAATCTGATCCGCCCGAGATTTCTTCTTGATGACAAACCAGAAAATCGCAAAACCGCCGCCGCCAACAATAGCAACCGAACCAACGACGATTCCTACAATCGCTCCAATCGGAAGTCCTTCGTTATCTTCCGTAGGATTGGTATTCGGGTTAGAATTAGGCTTGGAACCGGAAGAAGAACCGCTCATAGACGCACCGCATACCCCGCAAGTGCCTTTTGTCGTTCCAGCAGAACAGTTTTCTTTGTCCTCCGTGTAATCGCAACCTTTAACGGTGCACTTATGATAGTGTTGACCGTATTTAGTCGTCCATTCCGTTGACATTTCATGGTCGCCAAACGTACCGTATTTTTCTCCGCACGCGGAACAAATTGCTAAATTTTTACAATTTGCTGTGCCGCCGGTATGACTTATGCTTTCCGTAGGCTCGGTGTTGTAATAATACATTTTACAAGGAGAGCTTGCGTATACCGTGCCGCCGCTAAAAGTGGGATAGTCGTTTTCCGAAAGCGTTTGATACCAAGCCTGCGTGCCGTTCGTTACACCAACGTTGAGGCGATATGTAACTTTGCCGTTTGCAAGTTCTGCCGCAGTTACTGCCGTGGACGAGCCTGCCATCGTCTGCCACTTATAACCGTCGAAAATACTGTCGTCGTTCGTGGAACCCGGATTGTAATCCCCAAAAGGTTGCTTACCTTCAAGATAGTAGTTATTGATTACCATCGTGTTTGCTCCACTATGTAAACGAAGAATACCGATGATTGAGCCGTTCTTCGTGGAATCTACCGTGTCGATAGCGCCAACGCTCAAACAGTTTTGCAAATACAGTTTATCCCCGCGATAGAAGCCGAGAATACCGCCGATTTGGTCGGATACGGTATGCGTAGATTTAATTGTACCATAGAACGCGCAGTTAGTGATATAACTCGTTTGCTCATCATTTACATAACCTACGATACCGCCGACGGCATCCACGTCCCTTTTGCCCATATCCAGCGTGCCGTTATAGGAGCATTTGTCCACTTTTGTGCCATTGCCAACGATTGCCACAATGCCGCCGATTTGATTGTTCTGGCCTGATGTCAACATCACGTTCAAAGAGGAATGGATATTCGAAATCGTGCTACCAACGCCACTTGCCCCAATTGCCCCGAAACAGATCTTCTTCATGCAGTTGATGGTTACTTCACCGTTGATGGAGAAGTTCTTCACGGTCGCGCCGCTTAAATAATTGAACAAACCGTATGTACCTGTTTGGGTGAAAGTCGGGCTGTAATTTTTGATGGTGTAGTTCTGTCCATCAAAAGTTCCTCCGTAGGCATAGATGGCTGTACCGATCGTAATCGTCTTGTCATAACCAGCAAAATCAATATCGCTTACAAGCTTTGCTGTTGCATCTGTGTTCACCCCAGTGTTGATGAGTTCTCCTAAATAGTAAAGATGATTGGGTTTGGAAATATAGTAGATGTCATCATTCTCGTGGTAGCCACAGGTGTCGCAAATATTATCTGTGTTTGCGTCAATGCATTGTTCATTCTCATGCGCCTCGTTGGTGTATCTGATGACACCATTGCAAAGGGTGTAGCTATAAACTTTATCGCCGCCGAATAAGGGATAACTATCCACGCCGATTTTCTGCCCCCAAGCCGCGCCGAGTCGATATGCAATCTCTCCATCTGCAAAGGCGGATTCACTCTTCACGCTTGCACCTGTTTCGTTTCTTGTCATCGTTTTGGCGCTAATTACAGGGCTTGTATCTGCATAGCAGTTGACAACTTTGCCGTTTCTGTCTGTCGCGCCACCGTCCGCGCGGTTATCGCCTACAATGTAGCCATAGCGCGTGTCGCTCCCAGCTACAGTGCTTTCCACAACAAAGCAATTTTCGATAGTACCGTTATAATTGCAGCCTGCAATACCGCCTGCCACCCAAGCACCGATGTCTATGAACGCCCCCTTAACAAAGCAGTTTTCTACTTTACCGCCCACAAGTATCTGACCGACTATAACACCCGTACGCATATCCGTCGTCATTGTGTCAACCATCGAATAGGAAAATACAAATTCTTCAATTCCCAGATTTTTCACCGTACCTGAAAGAGTACCTACCAAACCGTAGCTTGTGTGCTCGCCTTCGAGAAGGCTTACGGAAAAATTGGAAATTGTGTGATAATTCCCATCAAATATACCCCTATAACCTGTATCGTGATACCTCTCATCCCCATACTGCGAGTCGTAGTAAAGCGCCGTCTGACCCATAGGCTTCCAATCGCTACCCCCCATATCAATATCCGCTTTCAGCATCGCGTTGGCGTCGTAGGTGCCGTCATTCACAAGTTTCCCAAACCAAAAAAGCTGACCTGCATTTTCAATTTCGTACACCTCGTCCACGGTCGCGTCGCCGTTCAGGTCGTAATCCTTCTCGTTGAGCTTCGGCGCTTGATAGTGCCTGCCGTCCGTCGAGCATATGCCGTTGACGTATTCGCCGCTACAATCGGCTTCTTTGCAGGCAGCGGTGGAGACGGTATCGCCGGTTGCCGCCGCAGTTATGCTCCCCAATGTACCAGCTGTGCAAAGACAAAATGCAAAAAGAATAGCGCATAATGTTTTCAGCAGGTTTTTGTCTAGAATTTTCTTCACAGTATTGTTCCTCCTTTACTATTGGTTACTTTATTATAACAATTATACAAAAAAAAATCAAGCGGTTATATATTCTCCCCGAAAAATAATTATTATGTTTTTTCGATTGGGCCTGTTTCGCTGTTTCTCAACAGGATAAACGTTTTTATGCGTTATTTCTTGCATAAAAGTCGTGGTTTGGTGGGCAGAGGTGGAAAGTTGCGCCTATGGCGCAAAGCTTCACTCGCAACGAATTATGTGAAAAATATGAGCGTTTTCGCTTTTGCTCGTTCGCGCGAACCAACGTGAATACGGCTTTTCGAGCGACTACTCCGTGAACCACAAAACAGCACCCTTTGCTGGGTGCTGTTTTGTGGTGGAGTAAGAGCAACCTAAATCGAATCTTTTTAAACCCAACAATTTAATAGCCCAAAACAAAATTCGCATTACTTTTCTTCAAAAGATCCATTAACGAGTTTTCTATTAAACCTTTTGGTGCAATGTTTTTGCCGTTATACAATTTCCCAAAATAAAATTTGCTTTATTCTATCTCATTGAGATAAACAGCAATTCCTTCCTTATAATAGCATATTTCAGATGATAATTTCCTGTCAAAATCTTTAGAACGAATTGTATGATTTTTTAAAAAACCAGCTATATATACATTTATCCTATCTCTTGATGCTATATAAACAATTACTTCTTTATCGTACGTATTTTCATACTTTTGACTTTCTTCGAGAGAAATTAAATAAAAAGAATAAAAATATTCTTCGGGTATGACTTCTTCCGTAACATTAAAAATAATTTTGCATGGCGATACTGATTTTAGATAGTTAATTTCTTCTTTATTGAATATAAAATCAGATAAATGCTTGTAAAAGTAATCAAGGTCTAATTTCTTCCCAAGGTCTAATTTTTTTCCGCCGAATTTTTTGATTATAATATCTTCTTCTTCCATAATAGTGCGGTTGCGATTCCTGAAAAAATTTTGCTCATTAATTTTTTCTTGCACGGCTTTGTCGTATGCAAACATTTTTCGTTGAAGTTCATCAACTTGGCGACTAAGTTTTTCATGCCACTGCACTCTATTGTTTTCCATGATATTATTTCCTATAGTATTATTTGTGGAAATCCAAAAAAACTGTGGGGGGTTCCATATGCACCAGGGTGAAAATGTTCAAAAAAAACTCCCGCTTTGGTACCATTGCGATTGTGATAGGTGTGTCTTATAACTCCAAATCGTCCATTATATTCTGATGCTTGCAAGGCAATATTTTCTGCATCTGTTTCATCAAAAGTATAGGTGTTCAATTGGAAAAACATATCCTGAATGGTTACCTCAGAATTTGTTGCAAGTACGGCTACAGCCTCACTTTCAGTTATTTCTTCAATTGAAATATAGACTTCTAGACCAATTACAACAGATAGATGATATGTACCTTCACTGCGAGGCGGCTCATTGTCACTTTCAATTTTCTCCAATACAAAGTCACGAGAAAATACATTTACTTGATAATTAACAACCGTTGTGATCATTGTTCTTGTTACGGTTTTAGTAACAAAGATGTTTTTTAACCATCTAAAAAATGACATAATCCTAGTCACTACTGTGGTAACAATGGTTGTGACTATAGTCTGTATATATGGATAACATATTATTACTGCGGCAACCGCCAAGACAGCGACGGCCACAGCAAGCTCGCCAGGTATTGCTATACAGTTCTCTAAAAAATCAGTGTCTAAAATTTCGCTTACAGAAATTAATTCATCTTCAAAATCTATATAAAATTCATCCATTTCTTCGTCATAATATGGTTGAACAATATAACGTTCATCTTCTATAATTTCGTTATTATAATATGAATTTATAACTATTGTAAATTCTGTTGCTTCTTCATCTAAGTAATTTATATATGTTTCATAAATTTCCGTAACATCAGCTGCATATTTTGTCTCACGAACTATTATTTGTCCAGGATCTTCTCCTAAAGTATATTCATATTCATCAAATTGACTTAGAAATGCTTCAATTTCATCTTCGACTGATGTGTTGTAAATTTTATCCGTATTTATTGTCCTTATGTTTTCATTTATATAATTTACTCCATAAGAAGTACTTATTGGAAATGAAGGAAACAAGAATCTAAGTAACAAAACAAAAGTTAGTAAAATTGAAGTGAATCCAATTTCAAATTTATATCTTTTCATATAACACCTCTCCTTGCATGATAAAATTTTTTATTTTTGCGTTTGTTTTTTTGTTATTTCTTTACACTCTTCTCTCTTAGATAAGCGACAATTAAAAAATTATTCTAAAAATTGTTTAATGACAGAGTAATGTAAAGCAAATGAAACCCCTTGAATTATTTCACCTGAACTGTTGCGAAGTCTAAAAGTAATCAATCCAATAAGTTCACCATTAGCATTAAATAATGGCCCACCGCTATTTCCTTCATTGATAATGATTGAAATTTGTGTTGTCTTAATTTCTTTTTCATTGTATTTTACGTATCTTAAAGGTGCGGATACTGTGCCTTCAGAAAAAGATAGGCCAAACCCATTAGGGTTTCCTATTATAAATATACTTTCACCGCCTTTTACGCCCCGTCCAATGGTAAATATTTCTTCAGTTTTATACTCTATCTTAAGTAGAGCTAAATCATCAGTTTCTGAGACTTTAAGGATAATAGCGGGGATAAAATCATCATTATCAAAAAATCTTACTTCAATATATCGAAAAAAGCCGTCGTTAGACATTATAACGTGTTTATTTGTTAATATTTTCCCATCATTTGCAACGACACAGCCTGTTGCATACCCAATCTTATCTTTTGTATCGTAACATCGAACCTCTACTGTTTTCTTAATCGCGGTAGAATACAATATTTCTGTATTAGAGACAGATGAATAGCAAGCTGAAAAAGTAAGATTTAAAAGCAATATGATAATAATGAAAAAAAAGTTAAATAAGAATTTATTTTTTCTAAAAATCTTAAAAATAAAAAGCTCAACTCCTTTTCTAACAAATTATATCCTAGGAGATTTATCCGTCGGCTTAAATATAATGAATTTTATCATATTTTTATTAGTTTGTCAAGTAATAGAAATGTATTTATATAACAAACACCTCTTTTAAGTTCTATCATAAATGTTGGGATATGAAAAAATATCTCAACATTTTTTTATCAAACAGACAAAGCTTGCCCGCCCCACCGCGTGCGCGGTGGTTCTTCAAGACACCTCAACCACACAAAAAGGACATACCCTTTGGTATGTCCTTTTTGTGGTGGACCGAAGCAATACGTATCCGAACCGACGGACGAAAAATTGCATTCTAACAAGGATACCGTTTTCGTTCCGTCTTTATAATTAAAGGTGAAGATTATTTTGTCGTCGTAAAGATAGATTGCGTTTATAAAATTATCAATCAACCGCTTTTTGTCTTCTTCATCTTCTATTTTGAGTTTTCTAAATCGCTCTATCCCAAACCGTATTTGTTCTTGCGTTAACATCGGTCTTTCGATTTGCTCTTCCAAAATAGCCACTTCCAACTCGCTCTTTTGCTTTTCCAGTTCCGCCAATCTATCACGCGTAGAGTCAAAGAGAATCCCCTGCTCTATCGCTTGAATGATATTCGCAATCTTTTTTAGCACGTCCGATAATTGCACTTTTAACTGCGGCAATCGTGGATTGTCCGCAGACTGCAATTCAAACAGCCTATCTACGAGATAATCCACGATTTTCTCATCGTTTACAATTTCAAACGCTTTTTCTACCGCCAAGTTTTCTATCCACTCTTTTTGGACGGTCTTCTTATCGCAAGTGTGCTTGCGCGCATTTACACATTTATAATAACGGTGGATTGTTTTGGTACGGCTTGTCCCCGACTCACCAACCATATACGCGCTGCACTTACCGCAAAAAAGTTTCGTCGTTAAAAGATAATCTTCTTTCGCTTTTCCACTCGCCGCGGCGCGCCTATTCTTTTCTAACCGCCGTTGCACTTTTTCAAACGTCGTTTCATCTATAATTGCAGGTACGGCGTTGGGAATAACTACTTCACCGTATTTGTATTCCCCTATGTATCGACGACTACCTAACATCTTCTGCAAAATGCTAAACGTAAACTTTTTCCCGTTCGTCGTACGGATAGCGCGTTCTTCTAAATAGGCAAGAATTTCCCTTACCACCTTTCCCTCCGCGTACATACGAAAAATCTCTTGCACTATCGGCGCCGTCGTTTCGTTTACGCAAAGATGACGTTCTTTGTCTACGTAATATCCAAACGGCGGTTTGCCACCGTTTACTCTGCCTTTTAGTGCATTTTCCATCATACCGCGTTTGACTTTCACAGCAAGCTCTGCGGAATAATATTCCGCCATGCCTTCGAGCATAGATTCTAAGATTATCCCTTCTGGTCCTTCGCCGATATTTTCCTTTGCGGAAATCACCTTAACACCATTTTTCTTCAAGATATGCTTATAATGTGCCGAGTCGTATCTATCTCGCGAAAATCTATCCAATTTCCATACGAGAACGACGTCGAAGCAACCTTTTGCGCTATCTTTTATCATTCGCCGAAATTCGGGACGGTTATCCGTTCTTGCCGACAATGCTCTGTCTATATAATTCCCGATAACCGTTATCCCCGTTTTTTCCGCGTAATCCATACATTCCCGAAGCTGTCCTTCTATACTCGCTTCATTTTGCTTATCTGAAGAAAACCTCGCATAAATTACTGCGTTCATTCTTTTCTATTTTCCTCCATCATTTTTCTTAAAATTTCTTTCAATCTTGCATTCGCTTGCGTTTTCGAGTCGAAACACATTTCAATAAAATCATCCATCTTATCCCCCGATTCCACTTGCACATACAAAACGGGATTATCCGTCCTTCCAAGTAAATAGTCCGTTGATACGTTAAAGTAATCAGCTATCTTTATAAGTACTGGATAGGACGGAAAGCAATCCCCCGTTTCATATCTCGCAATTACAGACCGACTTACTACACCAAGCACTTTGGCTAACTTTGCTTGGGATAAGCCAGTCTTTTCACGTAATTGCTTTACTCTAATGCCTATAATTTTTTCATTCATCATAGCACCTCGCTTTTCTAATCTAATTCTTTCTTCTCTTGTTTATTCTCTCTTTCGGCTTTCCACTTTTCAAACTCTTTTTGGATTTGCTCGTCTTTGAACATTTCTTGGATTTTCGGCAGGAGCATACGCGCCAAAGTTTCGAGTTCAAAATCGGGAATACCCGTATTATTTTTCTGCTTTTTCGACACTTAACCCCTCCTACTTCCTTTGACTTTTCCATAGGCGGGGTTCGTCTTTGCTTTTTCTAATTTCTTATATTTCAAATCTCCTTATCTTAATATTTTATAGGTATTTCAACCGCACTTTTAACGGAAAGATAAGCACGGTTCCCCTATTTTATAATTTTTCTCCTTACTATTTCCCGACATTACGGGTGTGTTAAGCACATATTGTGTTCCGCTGTTATTGTTCTTCTTTAAGTCTTTGGTATCCAATTCGTATTAAATCTACTTTTGCAATACCTTTGCTTTTTAAGAACGAAGTAATTTCGTCATACTCTTTGACGGGAAGTCGCGTATTAAATTGCTTCGTAGCCTTTTCTCGCTCCTCCTTATGCAAAAGTTCATACTTTTGTCTTGCCTTTTGCTTCGGCGTCAGTTTCTTGTCCATTTGACTTTCTCCTAAATTTTATTTACGTCTATTATACCGTGCTATCACGGTATTGTCAAGCGTTTTGCGTGAAACGTTTAAAAATTTCTTCGGGGTATTAGGGGCTACCCCTAACGAGGCGATTGGAAAAATCGTGTATTTGGCAAGCCAAATACGTTCCTCGCTATACCGCAAAAACCAAGTTCCTTCCTTTTCACTTTTCCTATTTACCTCCTTATATTATTCGTTTGAAGTGGGTTTCCCACTTGCTCGCTTTCGCCACGCGAAAGGCTCGAAATTGTCGTTTGTGGCAATTTCCTTTACCTGCTTCGTTTTTTGACTACTTTGCAACAATTTTTGGTTATATTACGTCCATATTTTTCGGCTATGAACAAACCGTTTTTTAGTGCATTGGACTCACCCCCTTTTGATTTTTGTATAAGAAAATCCCACGGTTTTTACTCCGTGAGACTCCTGATTTTTATTCAGTTATTTTCGTCCCCTCACTATATAGCGACGGGCGTTCCCTTTTTATGCGCAACTTTTGAAAAAATTTTTATTTGTTTATAAAAAAGTTTAAAGTGCAATCTGAAGTGAACCCCAAAGTTTAGACAAAAAAATATTAAATTTGTGAATGAGTTCTGTATTGTACAGGACTCATTCCTTTTAGTTTATGAGAGATTCTCTCGTTGTTGTAGTAGTAAATATATTCGTGTAGTTGTTCAATGAAAGCGTTAACACTTTCAAATTTTTCGCCGTAAAACATCTCTACCTTTAACCGTCCGAAAAAATTTTCCATCGCTCCGTTATCCATACAGTTTCCTTTCCTCGACATACTTTGCGTTATGTTATGCTCTTTCAGTAGCCTTTGGTATTCAGCGTGTTGGTATTGCCAACCTTGATCCGAATGAAATAACGGTCTTGCTTTTTCGGGAAGTTTCTCAAATAACCCGTTCAACATTTCTCGTATTTGTTCCAAGTTCGGACTTAACGAAATAGAATAGGAAATAATTTCTCGGTTATATAAATCCAACGTAGGGGATAAGTAAACTTTCTCTCCACAAACGTTAAATTGCGTTACGTCTGTTGTCAATTTCTCAAAAGGTTTCTCTGCACTAAAATCTCTTTGCAAGAGATTTTCCGCTACCTTCCCTACTTCGCCTTTGTAAGAATGATACTTTTCGTTTTTACGCTGTTTTCCTTTGAGATTAAGGCTTTTCATTAGTTTTAATACCGTTTTATGGTTTATGATATAACCTTTGGCTCTCATTTCATCCGTTATTCTACGGTATCCGTATCTTTGCTTATGATGATTGAAAAGTTCTATGATTTCTTCTTTTTCAACAGCGTATTTATCTACTTTACCTTTCTTTTCGTTGTAGTAATACGTACTTCGTTTTACCTTTGAGATTTTTAACAGGATTTCAAGCGGATATTTTTGCCTTAACTGCGTAACTATTTCTGCTTTTTGCTTTTCTTTTGTTCTTCCGCTGCAATTAAGGCACTCAATTTTTTTATGTATTCATTCTCCGCTCTTAAATATTGATTTTCTTCTTTGAGTTTTTGCAGCTCTGTAATTAAATCGTTTTCCACTTGTTTGTTTAACGGTTTCTTTCTCGGTCTGCCTTTCTTTGGATTATCCATTTTTGTCGCTCTGCCACGCTTTTCTATGTAAAAGCCGACTTTTCCTTCTTCTAAATATATGCGTTCCCACTGTTTCAGAAAGCCAATGCCTCGAGGGGCTAAATGCGGAAAATATTTTCGCATTGTTTCACCGTAGCTCAAATGATGTTCTCGCATATCCATTATAACAGATATTTTGAATTCTGGCGAGTATTTTTTGTTCTTTCTTCCTTTTTTTCTCATAAAAATATACACCTCCAATAGTTTGTCTAACTTTTGGGGTGCATATCAATCTTAAAGTGCAATTTTTTATTTTTTGCACTTTAAGAAGAATTTTTCACATTTCCAACTTTTCTACCATAAATCTTTTGAAAGTTTTTTATTCGTGCCTTTTCTTCCTTTTCTAAAATCGGCAAAACGCGCGACTCAATAAACTCGTCTTCCGTCGTTTTCTTCTTTAACCGTTTGACGATTTTCTTTAATTCTTTGTTCGCTTTGATATACGAATTTCCCTTCGGCGTCGGGAAGAGTTCCATTCGCCGATACATCTCTTTGAACAGTTCCATATACATAAATTGAAAACCAAGCAGTAAATGCCCATACGTATTTATGATATAACTTCTTAATGGCATACTACACCGCAATAAAAAGTCTATTACGTAATCCTCTACATTTACTTTCCCTAATTTTCTCCACGCCTTAAAAGTATATCTCTTTAATTCTTTTGCGCTATAAAACCAACCGATAAAATTTATCAAGTCCTGCTCTTCTAATATAGAACCCAAGAAATAATCCACGAGCACACTTTCGCAAAGTTCGGTATCATTTGCACGTTCCATTTGACGGAAATCAAGTTCTTCCTTAAATTCTCTTTTGCTCCGTCCGTCTTTCAGGCGTTGCCATTCCATTGCGTAGAGTATCTTTTTTAACCGCCTTGAAACGCTTGATTGCGTTAATTTGAGTTCCTTGGCAACCGCGCTTTGACTTACACCTTCCACCACGCACTTTTCATATATGTATTTATTTCGTTTGGATAAGCAGTCAAGCATCCAATCTTCATCTATTTTCGCGCATATATCGCTTTCTATTTGTAAAGTTTCCTTATCCGCCACCGTTTCCCAAGCATCGTGTTCTTCACCCGATTCATCGTCCATGTACGGATTTAAGAGATAACTTTTATATTCTTCTCGGCGGTTATTATTATACATATCCCTATCCGCTTGGCGCAAGCTTTCATACCACTTTTCGTCCACGTCGATTTCTTCTTTCCCCGTAGCCATATAATACGTATATCTATATTTTTTCTTCCCCTTATCCTCTTCCATTTCGCTCCTTTTGTCGATTTTTATCGAAAAATGTAAACATATGTTCGTGTTGAAAAGCATTTTTTTGGGGCTACTTGCTCGGTAGCCCCTTTTAGTGAAATTATTATACTTTAATTTCACCCGTTTGTCAAGCATCAATTGTCCAAATATACGGACATATTAGAAGATTTATGCTATTATGAATCCACAAAATGCGCTAACATAGCTGAACTTATATTTGTAGAAGGTCAATTAGAAAGAAAGTTGCAAAATTATATAGTAAAAATGACGCGTTTATATAGAAAAGTTTATAACAATGATTTTAATTATTTTTGTACGTTTACATACGACGATAAAAAACACAGCGAGGAAATTTTTATGAAAAGTTTAAAAAATTGCAAAAACTTCAAACTAAAGTACCAAATAAAATAGCGTTGGCTGATTCCAAACGATATTTTGCTGTTTTCGCTATACTTACAGCTCTTCAATGTTGCTAAAAATTCTATGATATCCTTCCAAAACGACCATGCCTGCGCAATCCGCCGTCCGTCTGCCGCTGCTACGTACCATTACTTGGCCGAATACGGGGTGATTCCACTTGTATTCCAGCTGTACCACCTTACGCATTTTCGCCATATGGTGCAAACTTTTTTCGATATATTCCTTCGATTTTGGCGCTACTCTGTCATACCAAAACGCATAGCATTCCTGCGGAGTCAGCTTGGATTCTATACCCAGCACGCGCTCCATCGTTTCATCGACGTGCATTTCGTAAAGTCCCGTTTCTTCCTGCGCACGGACAATCCAAAGCCCCACGCCCGTTTCTCGCAAAATATCCTTCGGATCGAAGTGAATCATCGACATTCCTTCTCTATATTGATACAAATTCTTAATAAAACGCTCTCTCTCTTTATATTTTTCCGTGTCGTTGTCTACGTATCGCTCGGTAAACGTTTTCTCGTCGCAAGGCTTATCAAATAAATACCCCTGCATTAAATCGGGAGAATAGCTTTCTAAAACGGCAAGCTCCTTGGGCGTTTCTACCCCTTCGCAACAAACGCGCAAGGCGTTCATTTTTGCGAACTCCAGCATATTGCTGACAAGCTTATAATTGTACGTATCCTTTTCAATGTCCTTGACAAACATTCTGTCTATCTTTATTTCGTCTACGTCCAGCTGTTTTAAGTAACCAATATTGGAGTAACCCGTACCGAAATCGTCAATCGCAAACTCCACCCCCTCGTGCTTCAGCTCGGCAATAGTTTCAGCAATTTGGTCAATTTCGTGGACGGGAACGGATTCGGTAATTTCCACCGTCAGCGATTTTCCCGACATGCCCGTTTCCTTTAAAATACTCCGTACCTGCTCGACAATCGTCGGATCGCGGAATTGCACCATGGAGAAATTGACGCTTATACGCATCCCTGGTACGCTCATTTGCCAACGCTTGCATTGTAACAGCGCTCGGCGAAGCACCCATGCCCCCACGGGAACAATCAAGCCCGACTGTTCTAACAGAGGAATAAATCTATCGGGGAAAATCATCTCTCCCGTTCTCGAACGGTAGCGAAGCAAAACCTCCACTCCGTGCAAAGCGTAATTGCCTGCCTTGACTTGCGGTTGATACATAATAACGAACCCTTCGCAGTCCTGTGCGATTTGTTCGCGCATCTCCTGTAAAATTTCCATATCCTGCAATTTTTGCTCTACCTCGACAAGCGAGAAAAATTCCAGCTTGTTTTTACCGCTGTTTTTCGCCTTACGCAAGATAATTTTTACCGCGTCGTATAAATTGCTTTCGCTGGAAAAAATAGAGGAAATAGGCGACGCGCCCGCCGTCAGCGTACACTTCTCTTCCATGAGCTTTTTCAAGTCTTCATAGACGGAGAATACGTCCTCTTCCGATTCCGTGTCTATCAACGCCGCGAAATAGTTACGCTCCGTATGATAGACGTTTTTGACAAGCGCGTGATTTTCCAACGCAAGGGCAAGATCTTTTAAAAGCACGTCCCCGTACGCCCTGCCGTGATTGATGTTGATAGCGGAAAGATCGTCGATATCCACAAGGAAAAGATATCCGCCCTGCTTGCGCGCCAACGCCTCTTTTAAACGTTGCATCATTTTGTTTTGGTTGAATAAACCCGTCAACGGATTGTACATATGGCGAAGCGCAACCTGCGAAACGCGGCCGATTCTCACCACGGGTTTTCCGTCGGCGTTTTTTATTACCCTACCTCGACAATTCACCCAAACGATTTGCCCGCGCACGTTTACCCATCGGTAATCAAGGTCATGTATCTCCTTTTTACCGCTCTTTAATGCACGTATATCCCTTTCTAAAAGCGGTCTGTCTCTGGGATATACGATGCGCATAACCTGCGCCAGCGTGTTGGTTGTATCGCCAGGCTCACGAATAGCAAAATCCTTGTCTATGTCGCCGTAAAACCAATTTTCGTCCCTAATCATATCATGCAAAAACAAGAAATCGTCCGTGCTTTGGCTGAGGATTTCAAGCACGTGCTTGTAACCCTCTAATACTTCTTGGCTTAATCCTTTATTTTTGATTATTTCTTCTATCATTTCTATTTTCCCTTTATCATTTATCGTCAATCCCTTTTTGAATACGTCCGCTTATTTCTTGTTGCGCTTCAAGATAATGTCGAAAATACTCGTTTTCTTTTCGTTCTTCTTCTTGTAGACAACCTTCACGTGCGCGTTGAGTTCGTCCGCGTCGAATTGCCTACAAAGTCTTTCCAAGAACTGTACGTGAATTTCTTCCGCGTTAAGCTCTTCCACCGAACCGCAAAGACTTTGCTCAACGACGACTTCTTTCTTATCTTCAACCGCCCCAACCTTTTCCTCAATAGGCTCATCTACCGCTTTTTCAACGGGTTCTTCCGCTTCCGTAACGGTTGCGTCGGTTACTACAATCTCTTCTTCTGCAAACGGTTCGTCAAATCCTTCTTCTTCCGCAACCGCGCCTTGCTTGCGTTCTACGCGCTTAATTAATCCAACCTCCAACAGCTCGTCAAAGCTCTTGTCGGGAAGTACATAATCCACCGCAACAAAATTCTTCAAGGGACGAAGCTCGTATTTTTCCACAAACTTTTCAAGAAGCTCCAACACGTGGCGAAGCCCTCGCTCGCTCCTTACCTTGATACGCATAGGCGTTTTTTCAAATCTCTTTTTATTCGAGAAATCCTTGAAGAAGTATTTACTTTCTTCGTATTCCCTCGGATCGAGCGCCAAGTACACGTACATGGCTTTTTGTGCCATCACAATTTTCGCAAGCGGCTCTCTGCCGCAGTTGATGGTATCACAGCCCCAGCTAACGCGCGATTTCACTCTTTTGTATTGCAGGAATGCGTTTTTAATCTGCGTATAGTAAGCCGCAATCTCGCTGGGTACTTTATGCAAACGCGCCGTAAAGCTCCAACGATAATTTACCGATACCTTTTCTTCGATTGCCGTAGCAATTACTTTTTCTTCCATAATATCACCCTCCGTATCCGTTCTTATAATAGTTTCTTCTTCCTTTAAGTTCTCCACCGCTAATAGCGCCGCCTTGTCCTTTTCCTTCCGTATGAGAACCGCTTCCGTAAAAGCCGCTTCCTCCATTGTTTTGTATTGACCCTCTTGTTCCATCACTGTTTCGTTGACCTTGACAAGCCCAAGCTCTATCAATGCGTCCAGCTCCAAAGGCGCTAAGGAATAATCCTTATCTATACGCTCCTTTGCACGCTTGAATGCAAATTTTTCCGCAAGGATTGCAATCAATTCCAGCGTGTATTTCAAACCGCGCTCGCTCTTTACTTTGATACGCATCGGCACGCGTGCGTATTTCTTACGGTGGGACATATCCTTGAAGAAGTATTTCGTGTCCGCAAACTCTTTTGGATCAAGACCCAAATACACCATCAGAGATTTTTGTTTCATAACGAATTTCGCAATCTGCGTCCGTCCGAAATTGATGGAATCGAACGACCAGCTGATACGGGACTTCAGCTTGCGATAGCTGAGGAATTCGTTTTTAAGCGCCGTATAATAGCGTGCAACTTGTGCAGGCGCGCGGTGCAATCTCGCCAAGAAGCTCCAACGATAGCGAACTCGAACCCAGCGCCCTCTTTCGGCGTCAAAGATGGTTTCCTCCTCAATATCCTCGTCTTCGCCGTAGCCGTCGTACGTCTTTTGCAACTCACTGCGCAAATCCTCTCCGCGAAGCTTCGCCTTGATTACCTCCAAAATGCGGTCGCTTTCAATTTGAGGAATTACGCGGGAGTAATAGAATCCCTGCACGTAATCCACGCCCAGCCTTGCGACCTCGTCCCGTTGCTCTGCCGTTTCCACGCCCTCGAAGATAACCTTGATATCGGCACGCTGTACGGCGGCAACCAAACCGCGGAGCAGTGTTTTACCTCTTTCCGAAGCAATTTGCCTGATAAAGCTTCTGTCCAGCTTCATATAGCTGACATTGAATTCCAAAAGGTTTTTAAACGAAGAGAAGCCGTTTCCGAAATCGTCCAAGGCAATGCGGTAACCGTCTTGTATGCACAGCGCGGTGTTGCGGTGCGCCATATCATGGTTAGATTCCAATGTATCCTCTGTGATTTCCAAAATCATCTTACTCTTGTCGATATCGTACTTCTTCGCAATATCCGAAAGCTTGTCGAAAAAATCTTCTTGGGAAATGGTGCTTCTGTCAAAGTTACAGGAAAGGAAAAACGAGGTCAAGCCGGATTTTCTCCAAAGCTCCAACTGTTGACAGCTCTTTTCAAACATATAATAATCCAAAAGAGAAATCGTTTGCGCTTGGTGCATCAAGGGAAGATAGACGCTCGGCATCAGCAAGCCCTCCCGAGGGTGTTGCCAACGGGAAATGGCTTCCGCTCCTACGACATCGCCCGTCTTTGCGTCAATGACGTATTGCAAATAGTAAAGGATTTCTCCCTTGCGCACCGCCCTTGCCGTTTCCTTTTGAAGCATCAGCTTGCGCCCTCTTTCGCGCACCAGCTCATTAGACGAGAAGCAGTAGGACGCACCGTTATTCTCCGCCCATTCAAACGCCTCTTGCGCAATCTCAAACGGGGTTTGCCCTTCGGGTAAACGGAAGCTTAAAGCATGTACGCCGGCGCGCACGTGCATACCGTAGTCCTCGTCCTTTAAGTTGTTTTCCCCGTTGATTTTTTCCGTCAAGGCGTTAATTCTTTCTTCCGCAAGATCTAAATTCTCGGCGCGGAAAACGAATGCAAAAGAAACGTCGTCCAGCCTTGCGCAGTATTCTTTTTCGCCGCAGTCCGCGCGAAGGATATTCGCTATATGCTGGGTGAGCGCGTCTGCCGTTTCCTTGCCGTAGTAGCGGAGCAATTTCTCCACGTTGACGGATATGTACGATACGTAATAAATTTCCTGTGCCTCTATCGGCACAAGCTTTTCCAAGGAGCTGACGATGTAGTCTTCCTTATAAAAACCCGTCTTCTCCTCGTAACTGCCTCCCTTGTTTTGCTTAGCACGCAGTTTGGTATTAGCTTTCGCTAAAAAGATAATAATCAGCACAAGCAGGAGTACGCCACCCGCAATCAGCCACCAAACGAAATCGGGCACAGCCGTGGACGCAGGGTTCGCCATTACGTAGGAAATCGCCATTTCCGTCAGCGTTTCCTGCGGTAAGCCCGTCAAATAATTTGAGATTGCCTCTTGCACGCTTGCGCCGCAAACGCTGGTAAAACCGATATGCGTTTCGTAGCGTTCTCCGTTGAGGGTAAATCCCACCAAAAGAGAGCTTCCTTGTAAATATTCGTCCGAAATCTTGCCGGATACCATTGCGGATACGATATCCACCTGCTTGTTTTTTACAAGATATTCCTGACGGTTTTTCGACGAGGAATATACGTAGGTGAAGTCGATACCCGTTTCTTGGGAAATCGCTTTAAACAGCTCGGGAAGCACCCCTTCGTACTCCCCAGTTTGCTCGTTGTAGCTTTCCAAAGGATACAAATCGGGGTTACCTGCGATAAACACTGCGTCGCTATTCCCTGCATTCTGCTTAGAGAAGGATACGTTGCCGAGAAGGCAAAGAGTAAACGAAAGCAAAAGACACAGCAACAGGGGCAGCATTAGCCATTTTTTTCTTTTTTGTAACATGGTTTACTTCTCCCCCCTTTTTATTTCAAGGCAATCTTCTTTCTTTCAATTCTGCCCCATTGGAGCTTTTTCTTTCTATATCCGACAAACGCCGTTGCGCGGACGTAGGTCATCACAAAATGCATAAAGGTAATTTCAAACAAACACATCAACCAAGCTTTCCACATATCCTTGCCCGATACGGTAATATCGGACGCCTGCACACGCCCGAAGAAGGACGTCATGGTCAAGGTCGCGCCGAATAGCGCATAGACTAAGGTAAACATTAGAAAAAACTGTAAGTTGATTAACCCGAAACAACACGCTAGCACGGTTACGAATAGCCCAAACAGCTCGATAAATGGCGAAAGGAATTCGTAGATAAAGAAATACAAATAGGAAATAAAGCTGACGGGTCCGCTTTTGAAGTCAAACGCCATTGATTTATGTTTCATCAGCGTTTGGAAAAGCCCCAAGTGCCAACGCTTACGCTGTTTGCACAAATCACGTAGGCGTTCGGGGGCTTGCGTCCAGCAAATAGCGTCCGTGGCGTATTTAATAGCGTACGGCTTTTTGTTTACCGTACAGTACTTATGCAGGTCGACAACCAGCTCCATATCCTCGCCCATCGTCTTGGAATCATATCCGCCGACGGCGATAACCGCTTCCTTTTTAAACAAACCGAACGCGCCTGAAATAATCAGCGAGCCGTTGAATTTATCAAAGAGAATACGTGTCCCCAAGAAAGAGCGGTCGTATTCTACCACTTGCATACAAGCGATGATATTTTTAGGCAGACGGTATTTTTTTACCCTGCCCCCTTCCAGCTCTACGTCATTGCAAAGACGAACGCAGCCGCCCACTGCTACGATACCCTCGTCCTCTAAGACGGGTCGAGTGATTTTGATAAGGGAGTCCGCCTGCAACACGGAGTCGGCGTCCATACAAATAAAGTAGGGATACCTTGCGGCGTTGATACCCATATTCAAGGCATCCGCTTTACCGCCGTTCTTTTTGCGTATCAAAACAAGAGGTACTTTTTGATCGTAGCACTCGTAAATTTGCTCCATGTCCTTACAGGGAATTTGCTTGCGGATAGGACGGCGGACGGGGTTCATTTCAAACGCTTCCGCTAAAACCTTCGAGGTATTGTCTTTCGAGCCGTCGTCCACGACGATAATTTCATATGCCTTATAATCAAGGGCGAGCAGGGATTTTACCGTTTCTACTACCGTGACCTCTTCATTATACGCAGGTACGATAATCGTTACGGGAATGTGATACTTGCTGTCGATTTCATTTTGAAAGCGTTTCTTTTTATTTCGGTAATAGAGGGTTACGACGCCTGCGATTACACCGATAAACAAGAAGGTAGAATATAAAATCAAGTACACGGCAAAACCGCTTGACGCGCCACCAAGGAAAGATTTCACGATTTTTAAGAGAGTTTCTTTCATAATCCTTTCTCCTTATGCTCTGCATAGCGTTGGTCGAATTGATACTGCATCATTTCTCTTGCGAAGCGGTCCGTACCGTCGAATACATCGACAAGTTCGTCATAGCGTATACCAAGCATTTCCAAGCTTTCCGCCGCATTATACCGCACAAACCAATAGGGGCTGTGTATCTTTTCGCGCAAGATTTCCATCGTCTTTTGCGAGGGATAATTACGCAACGCCGTCAACGCGACAATACAGTATTCGATACGCTCTCCTTTCTCGTTTTTCGCAAAGTCCGCTAAAATGCGGAACGCCTTATCGTAACGGTGCTTCCCGAAATAACGCATACACGCGAACTGGATTTCATCATGCTCCTTTTTGTTGGAAAGAATTTCAAAAACCGCTTCGCAATGCGCCCCTGAAACAAAACGGATATAGGTGAGCAAATTCACCTGCATGGATACGGAAAATTCTCTTCTGTGTTCCAACAGCAAAAGCTGTAACAAATGCGCATCCCCTTGGAAGGAGAGCAAGCCGTCGCTGACGATTTTGGGGTGAACGAAATCTTCCTTTTCGTCCAAAAATTTGAGCATATCCAAAACCAAGTTTTCGTCCTGCGCCGTATAAATCGCCTGCATGACGTGTTCGCACGCGAATACGCCCCCGGCTTCCACCAAATCCTTGAAGTTTGCAATCAGTGCAGGCGGTTGTGCGTATTTTAAATATCCGTACTTACGCAAAAACGCCGCGTAGTAGGTATGTAAAATTTCGTCCTTTTTTCGATAGGAAGAGGTGAGCGAAGTTATCGCCTCCGCGGTCAGCTCAACGTGCCGCTCGCAGCATTGTCTTGCAAATTTCTGCTCGGCAGGCTCCGCCGTTGCACGCTTGGGGCGGAGAATTAAGCGTACTTTCGTCCTTGCAACTGCTCTTTCTTCCTCTTTCTCCGAAGTGTCTTCCATGCGTATCCACACGCGCGTGCGTTCGTCAAAATCTATTAAATAAAACGCTCCGCTATCGATTTCCGAAGCGATTTGCGCCATCGCTTTATCATAATTAGAAAGCGCGTCGGGCGAAGCAAGCGATGTCGAAAGGAATTTTGAATATTCCTCTTCAATTTCCTTACCCCGCGCAATGCGTATCATTTGTTGCAAAATGCGTCGGTACATACGCTTTACCTTTATGCGCTCTCTATTCGCCTTCACTGCCATGGCAAGCATAAACCCTAGGTTGAAAAAAATCAACGTAGCGCATATGAATATATAACTCCAAAGCAGTGTTTCAATCATGGTTTATTTCCAAGCCTCTTGCACAATGAAATAGGATTCCTTCAATCGTTCGTGATAGGATACCTTGTTATCCCAGCCTTCCAGCGCAACCGCGCCTAACTCGATACGCCCCGTTTCGCTGGACGAAACGCCTACGTACATTTTCTTAATCGCCATATCGACTACGCCGTAATGCGTATAATAGTCGTCGTAAATTTTCATATTCGACGGATCGTAAAAGTTAAGCATTTGCCAAGGAATACGCATTTCCACAAAATCTTCCCCCGCCATAAAATCGGATAGCGAATTGTACTCCTCGCTGTTTGGATTTCCGTTTCCGTAAGTAAGCAATCCCGTTTCGTATACGGTCGCACTTTGTCCGATTCCGCCGATACCGCCACTAGCCGTAGCACCTGCCCGTAAAAGCATTTGTATGCTTTTAAAAACAGGGGAATCCTTATCGGGGATATTGCCTGTCAAATAGGTATTAAAGCCGTAAACCTGCGAAGAATACTTCGCGCGGAGCAATTCGTAATACTCCTGCACGAGTACGCGCGTCCCCGTCTTTCCGTTGACGGCAATAACGAAATCCGCCGCCCTATCGAATTTCAAACCGTAATTATCGCAATAGTTACTGCCCGAGTTTTGCGTGGTGTCTATGGGAATATACAAAGTGTCCTTATCAATATCAAAGCCCTGCTTTTTGACCATAAAGTACAAATATTTCGCGTCGTATTTCAAAGAAACGGAAGTGCCGTCCGCATACGATTGCACGACGTCCTTTTTCGACCATTCTTCGATACTGCCGTCCACGTAACAAACGTTCTTTGTCTTACCCATTTCAAACGCAAGTAAACCAAGACTTTGTTCACTCGTTTGCGCGTCCGCCCAATAGGGCGTGCGTTCCGCGTCGATTCCGTGTATAGTATTCCACGAGGTTTTATACCATTCGTCCTGCCAAACGGAAATACAAGTGCCGACGCAACCCGACGACATTGCGTCCTCGTAGCAGGAAACAATCGATTCGCCCTGCTCCTTTTCGGTCATTCCGCCAAGGGTACGCCCCGTATTCTCTTCCGTTCGAGAAACGCCGCGCGAGGAAGAGAAACCGATACCCGAAATTACGACAGGCATTGTATGGTGGTTATTTAACCTTTGCAAATACGCCTTGTATGTGTTCGTTTTACCGTCCTTCGTATAAAGCGATTTATCGCCTATTCCCAAATCTTCCCAATCGTCGTCCTCGAAATACCGCAAATAATCGGGATAATACGGCTGTACATTGTAGGATACAAATTGCCCTGCAAGCACTTTTTCCGTCGAGCGAATGTTCTCCACGTCTAAAAAAGCACATTTTTGGAACATAGATTCTACCGCCCTAGGATACTCGAAAGGGTCCGTTTCCGCACAGTTAGAAAAGGAAAAGACGCGTTGCTCTTTATATCGCTTGCTTTCGTAAGCCAACGCTCTATCCCCCACCTGTGTAAGCATCGTTTCAAAAGGGGTTGCGTTTTCGCCCGTGTAAAGGTATTTGCCCGTGTAGGCGTTATAGCCTGCCTTGTCTTTGTATTTATCGTTTGCGTAGGCGATGGTTACGTCGTCCCAGTCCACTCCCCAAATGTAACCGATTACCCAAGGGGAAACGTCTTTTAAATATTCGCCTGAGCCTACGTTTTTCATGGCGTTGCTGTAAATTTTCTTGTCGCCGTGGATAACCTCTATCGCCGTCTTTACGTGGTCGTAAAAGGTTTCGTAGAACTCATCGTCATAAGCGTCGTAACGGGAGTTCAAAATATAATCGTCTACCGTCGCGCCTTGAATGAGATACAAAGGATTTTCCTTACCCTCATTGAATTTATAAAAGGCGTTGTAGAAATGCTCGGACAGTACCGTGTACACGCGTACCGTATTCGCGCCCATTTCTTGAATTTGCGTCAGCCAACGGAAATAGGTTTCCTCGTCCACCGCAAAATCGCTTGCCCAACCCCCAGGCTTGGCAGAGGTCAAATTAACCGCCTTGATTTCAAAAGGCTCATAACTTCCGTCCTCTAAACGTCTACATATTTGCCCGTCCTTTACCGCAAAAGCAATGGAAACTTCCTTGCCTGTACTAAAATCAATATACCACCCTGCGCGATAATATAAGGCGTCTGCGCCCAGCACGAAAATAACGAGGGCGAGAACAAAAAGCAAAAATCTTTTCATATCCGTCTCCCTTACTTGTTTGCAGAGTGCGGAACGTCCGCATACTGTCTAAGCGTGTAGATATTCCCGTCCATAAAGCGTCCGCGCTCTACGAAGTAGTCCTTCAAATCCTGCACCGCCTCTTCATAGGAATGAGGATTTCGCTCGACGGGACGAAGTAGATTATATTGAAACGCCGTCGACCAACGCGCATAGTTTCGGTCAATAGCGCTACCCAGGTATGCAATTACGTCGTCTATGTAGCCGTTTACGTACTGTTCGTTTAAGAAGGTTTTGCGGATTTCCAAATATCGTGCAATCACCTTTTCGATAAATGCGTTGTCCTTGAAAATCATTTCAAACCACAGCCCGTTTTGCAGTTGGAAACTATTGCGGTCTATCGCCATTTCTTGATAGTTGTCGCAAGCGTTGTTGAAATCCCAAACGGCGAGCTTGTATTTACCGCCCGCCTCTTTATAAATGTAGGTTGAGTACGTCCCTGCGTCGTAGTTGGACGTAAACTCGTTAATGAGAAAGTAATCCACGAAGGAATTTACGTCGATATAGCTTTCATAACCGTGTTTCTTATCGTTATAGTCGTAAGAGTAAAGGGTACGTTCAAACATCGAAAAATCCAAAGTAATATCTCTTTTCAGTTTTTCCGTTAAATTCGAAAGCCCCGGATACACGCTATCTATGACACCGCCGTGAAATTTAGAATACATAGAGAAGGTGTTGAAGTTTTTAATTTCCGAATTGCCACCTCTGTCCAAGCGCAAGCAATACCCCGTAAAGGTGTTTTTCTTCTTACTTACGGAAAGGTTTAAGCGAGAGTCCACTCCCCCTGCCGTAATACTCTCCGTCATTACGTACAAACCGCTGTATTCGCCGTTGATTACCGCTTCGCAAAAACGAACGTTGGGCGCGTATTCCATAAGTTCCCCTGCTAAGTTATAGCAAAGATAATTGCGGATAAGGGTCTTATCCAAAATAGGGCCGTGCAACACCCAATCGTGATGCTTATCCATACCCATCACGGCTTGACGGTTATTAGTCCCGTCTTCCAGCAAAAGGGTGATTGCATAGCCGCACTTAATAAATTGTCTGGAAGAATTGCCTCGGATGCGGATAGTTGCGCGCGAAACCATTGCAGGTTCGTCCGTCAAATGATTGTTTTCTTTTTGATTGTCCATTACGGAAATATCACAGCCGATAACGCTTGCCCCCGATGCCGTGGTAGTATAGTGCAGTTTTCCGTCCTCGTCGTAGTAGGACGCCCCGGGAATCTTTTCCTTGCCGTCCGTATCAATGCTAATGAGAGGTAAATGACTGCACAGCACGCCGTCCGTATGCTCGCAGGAAGGCTTTTCGTTAGCGCTTAAATGCTGGTGGTAACGGGGTTCCGTCTTGCTTGCTTCCAAATCGGGAATGCAAAAGGCGAGTGCGACGCTAAGCGTCAGCACCCCTGCCAATACCGTTGTCAGTATCCGAAACCTTTTCATACTCGTCCTATCCTTTTTGTTTGATTAACCCGAAATTTCATCGTTTTGCATAACGATATTGACGTATTCGACACCGCCTACCGCATACAGCTGTTCGCTAACGGCGTGCTTGCCGAGTTCCGCCTTTTTAAGTATATCGTCGGAAAGCTCGTAAATCAATTCCACCGTCGTTTTCGTAGTGTTCTGCACACGCATAATCGCCTTGCGGTTGAATACGTCAAACACTACCGACTGCAATGCGGATAGCTTGTCGCGGTCTGCGCGGATAATGAGCAACATACGCTTGTCGTTTTTGATACGGCTAAAAATCCAAAGCACCGCAAAGGCCACCACGCTGCCGATAGAGGCAACCACAAAATCCCCTACACCGCAACAAATACCGACGATAATCGCCCAAAAAATATAGACGGTATCGCGAGAATCTTTGATTGCCGTTCTAAAACGAACGATAGACAATGCACCAACCATACCGAGAGAGAGGGCAAGGTTATTGCCGATAACCGTCATAACCGTGCCCGTCAAAACGGTGAGGGAAATCAACGACGCGTTGAATTTCTTACTGTAAATCGTTCCGCGGTGAGTCAAATAGTAGGAAAGGTAAATTACCGCGCCGAGGACTGCCGAAAAAAGTATGTACGCCACAATTTGTTCCCAAGACAAATTTTGTTGTCCGGCAAACAGCTCTAAAATCGTTTCTTTCATAGTCATTCTCCTATAACGTTTTATACGACGCTTGTCTTGCAAGCATATATTTACTTACCGAAAGCTCACTCTTGTTGACGACACCAAGCATATCCTTAATGTACCCCAAGAGGAAACCGTTAAATTTTACCTCTAATACCACCCCGAATTTATCCATAACGGAATACAGATTTAGATTTTCCGAGTATATATTCATGTCCGTTTCCGTCGCAACGATGTTGCTGTCGAAGGTGACGCGGATTTTATTTTCCTTGGCGATGAATGCCTTACGGTTGTACTCAACAATTGTCTTTGGGCGGTAATTTTGCATATGCATAAGCCCGTAGCACTCCGCCGCAAACGGTTCGGGATACTTCAAAAGCGGGCTATAATCGCATTGCGTCAAGCGTATGGCGTCCTCACGCGAAATCGTGAGTGAGCGTTTTAGTTGATACGCCCCCTGTTTTTGTTTCATTTCAAGCTTTGCGAAATTATCGCTTGGGCTATATATCCGCAAACGGATTTTCCGACGAAGCTCTAACCCTTCCAGTTTCCCGAAAAAGTCCTCGTCGTATGCCGTATCGAAATACAAAGATCGGATTTTATACCCCAGCGCGCCGTTATGCTCGTCTTGAATCATAAACTGCTCTAACATATGGCTTCGAACTATGAATTCCTCTGCGTTTAGTAGAAATTTTTTTTCTTCTCGATATACTTTATTCAATCCAATAACCTCTCTTGTCTATAACAAAAAAAATACCGGTTGCCGCCTATATATTGCTGCAACCGGTCGAGCATACGAAATTTATCGCTTAGCCACCAAGCTTTGCGTCTCTATCTTTCGATAGATTTGCTATAAATATATGATTTTATTTCTTATATTATATCAAAAGGTTGTTCGTTTGTCAATAGTATTTTTTTGTTTTTTCTACATATCTTTTATATTTTTTACAAAATATTTTATTTTTTTCGTTTGCCCTTCACGCATATAGCTGTTCGTGCTATAATAAACGTTCCGCTTGAAAAATGTAAAAGGTATAACAAAATTTTGCTTGGCGACAATATGCGCCTTTTTGTATTATTATTTTTTTATTTTATAAAAAATTTGTAACGCTTTTGTAACACTACCCATGTTATAATACCTTGCAATATATAATAACTAAAGGAAGTAAAGGCATGAAAGAACGTTCTTTACAATTTAAATTTCTTGTAATCATCATATCTGCAATACTCGCCGTAACCATTTTCGTCGGGGGGCTTACCATTTACGAAGTGGACAGTTATATTCAAAAAGAAACGCAAAATCTTATCGAAGTTACATGCGAAAACGAAGCAACAAAAATCAATACTACCTTTGAAAGTATGGAAAAATCGGTAAGAATTATAGAGAACTACGTACTTTCGTTTTTTGAAAGCGCAGCAGACGTTAAAGACCGAGATAAGCAAGAGACAACAATTCAATTTGCAAATAAAATGTTTGTCAACGTGGCCAAAGATACAAATGGCGCAATTGCTTACTATTTGCGTTTAGCCCCCGAAATCTCTAGCAGCACTGCCGGCATATTTTACAGCAAGGTAGACGGCGGAGATGAATACGTTTGCTTTGAGCCTACAGATTTGAACCTTTACGACAAGAATGACACTGAACACGTGGGCTGGTTTTGGCAACCTTATGAAGCGGGTAAACCCATTTGGATGACGCCGTATTACAACCAAAACAATAATATTTTTATGATATCTTATGTCGTGCCCCTGTATTACGAAGATTTATTTCTTGGCGTAATAGGTATGGATTTTGATTACACGGTTCTAACCGAAATTATCCACAAAATCAAAATTTACGAAAACGGATTTGCTCATTTGGAACTTAACAATATGATAATTCATGATCCTTCCGAAAATACGAAGGGCACAGTTTCACTCAATAATTCTAAAGATTATTTGAGAGTATCAGAGGCTTTGACTAACGGAATGACACTCGTTTTATCGGCTGACTATGATGATATACGACAGATACGATACGACATAAGTTTTAAAATTCTTTTTATCGGCCTCTTCTTCGCACTTGCTTTTTCTTTGATTGTAATTTCTATAGTCAAAAGAACCATAAAACCTTTGAAAAATTTAACCGATGCTTCGATCAAAATATCAAACGGTGATTATGACGTTGAAATCGAGCGCAGCAACATACGAGAAATCAATTTACTCAGCACGGCGTTTGAAAATATGATTATACATTTACGTGAACACAAAAATCTCCAACATCTTTTGGCACACCGTGATTCCTTGACGGGATTGAGAAATACCACTTCATACAAAAGGTGGGTGGCTGACTTTAACCAGAAAATCAAAAAAGATGACATTGCGTTTGGCGTTGCCGTGTTTGATATAAACAATCTCAAAGAAATTAACGATACATACGGGCACATATTAGGCAACGAACTTATCGCAACGACAGCTAAAATTATTTCCGAAACTTTCAAAAGAAGCCCCGTTTTTAGAATCGGCGGTGATGAGTTTTGCGTCATACTTCAAAACAAAGATTTAGCAGATAAAGATACGCTATTTGCAAGCTTTGATTCTCAATGCGCAACGGCTTGCATAGAGAAAGAAAACTTAAAAATTCCCGTAAGTATAGCCAAAGGTTTTTCTAAATTTAATTGTAAGACGGACACTCAATTTTTAGACGTTTTTAAATGGGCAGATAGTGAAATGTACAAAAACAAACGAGATATGAAAAATTCAAGCAACTAAAAAAATACGAGAATTCATTTTAATATGCACCCCAAAAAAGTTTTCGGGGTGCATATCTTTTTGGATATTCTCGTATTTTTTGAGCAAACGCTCGTCATTCTAAATAATAAAAAGCTAAAATATTCTATTGATTCGTTAACCATAAGCTTGCGCAGGTTTCTTCTGCCCAACTATATTGTGTCATATATTCACCGTAGAACTCGGGTTTGCCTGTTTCTAAATAACTGATATAATCGCATTTTAATAAATCGGTGTTAATACGATAATAGGGAGTTTCATGACACAAAACCCTCTCCGCCCCGACCATTTTTAGTGCATTCTTCAAATCTAATATAAGTTGTCGAATGTATGCCACGTTCTTCTCATCATCGGTATCAGCTGGGAAAAGAACAACGCAGATTTGCTTTGCCGTCATGCCTGCACCATGCCTATCCACAAAAAAGCAAACAATTCTTTGGTTTTTGAACGCTTAAACTCCAATGCTTTATCTTTTGCATGAACGTCAAAATGCCCAAAACATTGTACCGTAAGAAGCTTTTCCTTTTGACGAACGCCTTTAATGTTATCAATTTCTCCCTGCACGTCTTCTGCGGATATCGGTTTCATTAAATAACCCGACGCATGGATTTTAAAGGCAGGAATGGCATATTCCTCATATCCTGTGCAAAATACAATTTTACAGTCGGGACGAAAGGAGAGTATCTTTTCTGCAAGAGCCAGTCCACCCATACCGCGCATATTGATATCCAAAACGCAATGTTTACCAAATTATCTTTGACAAAAATCAAGCGCTTTTTCTGGGTCCAAAAACTTAAAAACCCCAGTTATATCAGACGAAACACTAATAGCTCGTACTAAAGAACGAAGCATCAACGCCTCATCATCGACCGCTATTGCAATCATCAACCAACCTCCTTAGGTATTTTTATCAAAACTTTCGTGCCAACCCCTATCGTAATTTCAATTTCAAGCGTCCCGTTTAGCATTGAGGATAACAAAAGTAAATCCGAACCAGTCGCTTGTTACGATTAAGTGGTTCGGATTATACGTTTTTGGTGGGCAGAGGTGGATTCGAACCACCGAAGTCGAAGACGTCAGATTTACAGTCTGATCCATTTGGCCACTCTGGAATCTGCCCAAAATTTAAGTGTAGCTTCTTCGCTTACTGTTGTGGAGCCGGTGATTGGACTCGAACCCACAACCTGCTGATTACAAATCAGCTGCTCTGCCAATTGAGCTACACCGGCGTGTGGTGCCTTGAGGTGGAATCGAACCATCGACAGACAGATTTTCAGTCTGTTGCTCTACCAACTGAGCTATCAAGGCATATGTGGCGACCCAGAACGGGCTCGAACCGTCGACCTCCAGCGTGACAGGCTGGCGCTCTAACCAACTGAGCTACTGGGCCACTAAATTAATTCGCTCTGAAACAGTGCTTGTATATAATAATCTATTTCAAGAGAAAAGTCAAGCGTTTTTCCCTTTATTTTTCTAAAAATTTTTAACTTTTTTTCAACGCGTGAAAACGGGCGAATTTCAATCCCATTTTTTGCATTCATCTCAACCCTGCCACGTCCATTTTTACTTTTTATTCGATCTTATAAGTCTGCTTTTTATATCTTTCCCCGTTCCCGCAAAGCCCTATATGCGCATTTGCGCATATGCAACGTTGTTCTGCTATGCAATCAAATTCCTAGTGTTTAAATGCGACGTTTGCGTTACCGTATTAGATAGCGATCTCTTATTATTCTACGGGCTGAATAATAGTAGGTTCTACTTTGGGAAATTCAGAAACACTTTCTATGATTTGGCTTATTTTTTGCACTACCTGTTCTTTATCTTTGACAAGCAAGTGAAATTTCGTTTCCTCCCCTTCTTTCACCTTCACGGTCAAAATAATGCCCCCATTCTTCTTTATCTTTTCGCCATGCTGTAACTGCGCAGGCTCTACTTTTAAAATATCCGACAGAGGAATCATTTCTTTGAATAACCCTTGATAAATAATAAGATTTTCTTTCTCTTGTAAAATCACGTTTCTAGGTAAAATGATCAGCATTACAACCCCAAGAACAAACGTAAAAATTACGGTGGAAACAAAAAATATACCAACCCAACGCAAAGATGGAATTTTCAGCCAATTAAAATGAATAAATAAACTCGCAAAGCTAATCACGCTTATAAAAAGGAAGAAACTTTTATCGCTTTTTGCTATGATATTTTTATCTTTCATTTTTCACTTCCCCCCAAACGAACAGATTGCGCATATCCAAAAATGCTTTGTTCCAAGTCTTTATATTTCTTTCCGTTACACCCGAAACTAACTTGCCAAAATGCATCTTCTGATTTATATATCGATACTAAATATTTGTCTGTACGTTTTGCATTTACGGTAAATTCAAACACAAAATATAATAAATCATTATCTTGATACAGTTCAGAAGTTGGATATATTTTTGCGTATTCGACCTGCATAAGCTCTGCATATTCTTCCGCGCTTTTATTTTCCGCGTTCCATTCGTCGGAGAAGTTATCAAAATTCGCTTTTAAAGTTGTTACAAGCAAATCACCTGAATAATAATAGGCGATATATTGCTCATTGTCGCGTTCGGTAAAATCATTCGTTAAGGTGATTGCGCAACCTTGTTTTGTAAACACTTTTTCCTTGGCGTAATATCCCAGCACTAAACACGCAACCGCCCAAAATATTGCCGCATATACTATCAGACAAACGAATACGTACGCACATAAAACAATTATTTTGTTCTTTTTCATACCTTTCTACTCTCTACCATTTTCTATTTTATGGATAATAATTATTATTTTTATCATTTGAAAAATAATAAAACCGCCTACAAGAACACTAATGATAATCATAATGGGTATACTTTTAATTAGTCCTATCACCAACATGATTAGCATACCGATAATCCCAACTATATCACGGATAAGCTGTAGTTTTAAATAACCTAAATCTTCTCTAGTATATTTCATAGCTACCTCCTATATTATTCTATTTACTTAAATAATATCTTTTCAATTATTATAGCATACCTTGCGAAATTTGTAAAATGAAAAGGGCAAAAACGCAAAAAAACTGCCTGTGCGGTTTTGCACAAGCAGTTTTGGTTTTTAACTTTGAACCGATTATACCAATTCGATAATCGCGGTTTCCGCAGCGTCGCCACGACGTTCGCCGAGAAGATAAATTCTCGTGTAGCCGCCGCCTTGACCTTTCTCTTCTTTACGAGCCGCATATTTGGGTGCGATCTCGTTGAAAAGTTTGTCCATCAAAGGGTGTTGAATGTCCGCCGTTCTTGCTTTGAAATCGCTCTTCTTTTCTTGGAATGCTTTGATTTCTTGCAAATCGTACGTTTTCGCCATAATGGCGCGACGTGCCGCAAGCTTCTTTGCGCCGTCTTTTACGTTCGTTACGGTGATTTCTTTACCTTTGCTATCCTTTTTCGTTACTTCGAATTCGATATTATCTGCATACGTGTTCACCGCTTTGGTGATTAATTTTTCCACGTAAGGTCTGAGCTGTTTCGCTTTTGCAGCCGTCGTTTCGATTTTACCGTACCAAAGAAGTTGCGACGCCAAGCCTCTCAAAAGTGCGTTTCTTTCTTTGGAAGGTCTTCCCAATTTTCCGGGCATAATTTTAATCCTCCTGTTTTGTTAATGCAAGACCGTAAGAATCCAACTTGTTAATGACTTCGTCAAGCGACTTTCTGCCAAGGTTTCTCACCTTTAACATATCGTCTTCCGTTTTCTTCGTCAGGTCTTCAACCGTGTGAATGTTTGCTCTCTTCAAGCAATTATACGAACGGACGGACAAATCCATCTCTTCGATTGCCATTTTGAGAATCTGTTGTTGTTTATCGTCTTCCGTTTTGACAAGAATGTCCATACCTTTGATCGCTTCACTAAGGTTCACGAACAAACTGATATGATCTTGCATGATCTTCGCCGCTAAGGAAATAATCTCCTTTCCAGAGAACGTGCCATCCGTCCACACTTCAAGCGTTAATTTATCATAATCGACTGCTTGACCTACGCGCGTGGGCTCAACTGAATAGTTCACCCTTTGCACAGGCGTGTAGATAGAATCCACCGCAATATAATCTACGATGGGCTTTTTGTTCTCTTTCGCTGGACGATATCCTCTGCCTCTTCCGATCGTGATTTCGACGTCCAATTTTGCACCTTCGTCGATCGTGCAAACGTATTGATCGCCGTTGATTACTTCAATTTCTGCATCCACATTCAGATCCTTGCCCGTGAACACGGCCGGACCCTCTTTCGTGATGTGGAGAACTTTTTCGTAATCCTTTTCAATCACCTTCGTTTTGATCGCAAGCGATTTGAGGTTGAGAATGATCTCCGTAACGTCTTCTTTCACGCCTTCTACTGCGGAAAACTCGTGTTTAACACTGCCGTCAAGAAATTTGATCCCCTCTACCGCTGCTCCGGGCAAAGCGGAAAGAAGTATGCGTCTGAGGCAGTTTCCAATGGTAAGACCGAAACCTTTCTCTAAGGGCTCGCAAACAACCTTTGCATAGAAATCGTCGTTTTCAAGCACTTCGAGCTTGGGCATATCCATTTCGATCATTATGTTACCTCCTTATATTTTTCAATTATTTGGAGTACAATTCGACAATCATATGCTCCGCAATCTGGCTGTCGATATCTTCTCTCGTGGGAAGAGCTAATACCTTTCCTTCAAGTTTCTCTCTGTCAAACTCAACCCATTTTACAAGGCTGTTGCTTGCTTTCGTTTCTTTCAGTTCGGTGAAATACTTATTGCCCTTTCTGTTTTCTTTTACGACGATTACGTCGCCCGCTTTTACGATATACGAAGGAATCGTTACCGTTTTGCCGTTTATCGACAAGTGCGCGTGGCTTACGATTTGACGCGCGAGCGTTCTCGAAGGTGCGATACCCATTCTGAACACTACGTTATCTAAACGTCTTTCTAAAAGCGAAAGCATGTTTTCACCCGTAACGCCTTTCATGCGGTCTGCCATTTCGTAATATTTACGGAATTGTCCTTCCTGTACGCCGTAAATTCTCTTGGTCTTTTGCTTTTCACGAAGCTGCAATCCGTATTCGGATACTTTCTTTCTGTCTGCACCGTGCTGACCGGGGGCTACCGGACGCTTATTGAACGGGCATTTTTCCATATAGCACTTGTCGCCCTTTAAGAACAACTTCGCGCCTTCTCTTCTGCAAAGCTTACATTTTGCTTCTCTGTATCTTGCCATCTCTGTTTATGCCTCCTGATTAAACTCTACGACGCTTCGGGGGTCTGCATCCGTTGTGGGGAATGGGGGAAACATCGGAAATCAACGTAATCTCCAATTCGCAAGCCGCTAACGCGCGGATTGCCGATTCTCTTCCTGCTCCGGGACCTTTTACGTATACTTCTACACTTCTAAGTCCGTGCTCTTTGCCCACTTTCGCCGCCGTCTCTGCCGCCATTTGCGCCGCAAACGGCGTACCTTTACGACTACCCTTGTATCCAAGTGCGCCTGCGCTCGATTGTGCAATCGCGTTACCGTTTGCATCCGTAACCGTTACAATCGTGTTGTTGAACGTAGACTGAATGTGTACTTGTCCTTTGTCTACTTTTTTAATCTCTTTGCGCTTACGAGAAGCGACTTTTTTCTTCATTTCTGCCATTTTTTATCGCCTCCTCTTACTTCTTCTTGCCTGCAATCGCGCGTGCAGGTCCTTTACGCGTACGAGCGTTTCTCTTCGTGCTCTGTCCGCGTACGGGTAAGCCCTTTCTGTGGCGGATACCACGATAGCATCCGATTTCCATAAGGCGCTTGATGTTCAAGGATACTTCACTGCGAAGTTCACCTTCTACTCTTAAATTGTGGTCGATATATTCTCTTAATTTGGAAACGTCGTTCTCGTCGAGATCTTTTACTCTCGTATCGGGATTGATACCCGTTTCCGCGAGAATTTTCTTGGAAGTCGTAAGACCTATACCGTAGATATAGGTAAGACCGATTTCCACTCTCTTTTCTCTGGGTAAATCTACACCGGCAATACGTGCCATTGATTTCTGTCCTCCGTTTTTTTGTTAATTGTTCTTTTTTTCGTATTTATTCCTAACGAATCCCCAAGGCTCGGCAGTGGAAAATGCCTTGCACTCAAGCATTGTATTATTTTCAAATTGTTGCCGCTTGTCCCTACTTCACGCGCGTGTGTGATAAACGCAATAAAACTGATTTCCGCAATTTCTTACGGAAATTCAGTTTGATTTTTACGTTTTTTTCAGGAAAATTACCTGTTTTGTTACCGACTTATCAAATTGCGGCACCTTAATATTATATCATACCGCTTTTGGCTTTGTCAAGCAATTTTTGGTAATTTTTTCAACAATTTTTAGCCCTGTCTTTGTTTGTGGCTCTTGCTCTTCGAGCAGATTACCATTACTCTGCCGTTTCTCTTGATTACTTTGCACTTGTCGCACATAGGTTTTACAGAAGGTCTTACTTTCATTTCTATTTCTCCTTT
>ERZ808043.28-NODE-28-length-55763-cov-10.375732_pt1 | contig 55763 bp, 40 predicted proteins | sample MGYA00380194_ERZ808043 | MGnify/ENA primary metagenome ERZ808043 (study PRJEB31490, sample SAMN06133370) | cow dung metagenome | isolation source: H3 | host: cow | place: China: Chengdu | collected 2015-05 ...
GTTCATCAAGCTAAAGCAGTCGTCTACGCTCATCAAGCTCCGCAAGTCCGTTTGTATCATCCACCCCCTCCGTCGCTACGCTCTTTACCCAGCGTCGCAATGGGAATTGCGACCCTCAGAGGGCACAGAATGACATTTAGTCATTCTTCTAAAGACCCTCTTCGCCACCCTGTCTCAGGGGGACAGTTTTGCTGGCGCGGTGCTGGCGGTTGTAACTACTCCGTCCCATAGGGGGCGAGCGAGGTCTTTAGAAGATGGACTGATGTCCATCTGTGCCTCGGGAGGGGCGAAAAGGGCCTTTAGAGAAAGTCTTGAATATACTTTCGTGCCCTTTGAGGGGAGCACTCTCCAGTGCGACGCGAGGACAAATCCCCAGTGCGACGCGCGGACTGGTACGGGGAGGGGTCCGTAAGGGTCCTTGGGGCGTTCCTCAGTCCTCAGTCCTCAGTCCGTTTTTGCCCTTACCACACCATTATCCCAGCCACGCCGCATACGATGCCGATGGCGGTGCCGGTGAGGACCTGGCCAAGGGTGTTGCCCTTCAGGAGCATGCGGCTGCTCATGACGGCTCCGGAGAGGAGGATGGCAATAGAGAGCCACCACGTGGGGTTGAAGGCAAAGATGTGGCTGTAGGCCAAGAGGGCACCGATGATTACCCCGGTGCCGGCCGAGTGCATGCTGACCCTGTACCATATATTGGCTATCACGCAGGCGCACTGCACAAGCAGGCTTACCACCAGTATGGCGCCCATGAAGGAGGGCAGGTAGAGTTTGTGGCACACGTACATGCAACTGAGGTACGAGATGATGTTTATTGCGTAGACAATGTAGCGGCGGTGCTGCTGGTGAAGGTCGTGCCTGCTCCATCCGTTGGTCTTGCGGATGAGGAAGGTCATCACATAGGGTATGGCCACGCTGAACACGTACACGGCAAGCAGTACCCAGAGTTTGAACTCCCACGGCAGCATGCTCAGGTAGGTGAGGGTGAACAGGATGCTGAAGCCCACCAGCGGATAGAACGCTGGCTGGAACACCACGGCAAGCACTTGGGCAAGGATTCTGGTCAGTTTCATTCTCGTCTCATTCTGCTTGTGGGTATGCCCAGATGTTCGCGGTACTTGGCCACGGTGCGTCGTGCCACATCGAAGCCCTGCTGCTGGAGCATCAGGGCAAGTTCGTCGTCCTTCAGCGGTGCGCCCTTGTCCTCCTGGGCAATGATTTCCCTGAGTGCCTGGTGTATTTTCCTGATGGAAACGTCCTCGTCCTCGGCGGTCCTGGCCTGTGTGGTGAAGAACCAGCGCAGGGGATAGGTGCCGTAGGGTGTCTCCACGTACTTGCTGTTGCACACGCGCGACACGGTGCTGAGGTCCTGTTCCGTTATCTTGGCAATGTCCTCCAGGCGCATGGGGCGGAGCAGGGTCTCGTCGCCCGTAAGCAGGTATTTGCGCTGGAGTTTTATTATCGCCTGCATGGTGCGCAGGATGGTGTGGCGGCGCTGGATGATGGCACCGATGAAGAGTTTGCCACGGTTCACATAGTCGCGCACATAATCCACATCTATCATCTCCATGGCATCGTCGCTGACGGAGAGCGTGGGCATGTCGCCGTCGTTCAGGGTCAGTTCTATGCCCCCCTCCTGATCTATGCTGACGATGACATCGGGTGTGATGTGCGTTTCCGAGGAAGTTGCCCTTTCGCCCATGGAACTGCCCGGGCGCGGGTTCAGCCGCCTAATCTCGTGCCGCAGGAGCCCCACCTGCTGGTCGGAGAGTTTGTACCTCTGCTGTATCAGATCCCAGCGGTTGTGGCTTATCTCCTCCCAGTTGCGCTCCAGGACCTTCAGCAACAGGGGTGTGTGCCCGGGAACGCTGCGGTAGCCACGGCGCTTGCACTGTATGATGAGGCATTCCTGCAGGTTGCGAGCCCCCACGCCTGGAGGGTCAAAGCGCCACAGGGTGTGCAGGACGCGCTCCACCTCCTCGGGTGTGGTGTCCAGGTAGTGGTAGATGCTCAGTTCGTCGGCTATCTGGAAGAGAGGCTTGGCAAGCAAGCCGTCGTCGCCAAGGTTGCCAATCAGGTATTCCAGTATCTGGCGGTCGTGCCCGGAGAGGCCGCAACCTGCCACCTGCTCCATCATCTGGTCGTAGAAGGACTGTGTGTCTGCACTGTCCATGCTCTCTGCCTCGGCGCCCGATGGCTGGTGCAGGAGGTAGTCGGGGATGTCGTCCTCGGTGGAATAGTCCTGGCGGGCATCGTAGTCGGAGGTGCCTCCAGCACCACTTTCATCCTGGATATAGCCGTCTCCGCCATCGCTGTTGCTGGCCTCCAGATAGGGGTTCTCGGCAAGTTCTGCCTCCACACGCTCGCGCAATCCCTCCAGGGGGAGTTCCACCAACTTGGACGCCAGCACCTGCATGGCCGTCTGCAGTTGTATCTGTTCCTGCGTGAGTTTCTGCTGTTGAATTAGGGATTGAGGCATATTGAAAGTTTAACGGTGAGCGGGTGAGCGGTGAGCGGATGTAGGGACGCTGCGTGCAGCGTCCGCCACACAGGTTGGTTGAGTGTTTTTCTCGCGTTTGTTGAGTTCTTCGGACGCTGCACGCAGCGTCCCTACTGTTGGGTGTTTGTTATGCTGTTAGTTTTCTGTTCTGGAAACCAGTTTGTAATCGAGTTGCTTTTTATATAGGTCGGCACGTGCTACCTGTACCTGCACCTGGTCGCCCAGGTTGTAGGAACGGTTGCGGCGGCGGCCACGCAGACAGAAGTTCTTCTCGTCGAACTCGTAGTAGTCGTCGTCCAGGTCGCGCAGAGGCACGAAACCCTCGCACTTGTTCTCGTTCACCTCCACATAGAGGCCGAACTCCGTAACACCGGAGATGGTGCCCTCGAAGGTCTCGCCCAAGTGCTCCTTCATGTACTCCACCTGCTTGTACTTGATGCTGGCACGTTCTGCCTGAGCAGCCGTCTGCTCGGCATCGGAACACTGTTCGCAGAGTTCCTCGTACTTCACAGGACTTACACTGCGTCCGCCCGTGGCATACTTGGTAAGCAGGCGGTGTACCATCAGGTCGGGATAGCGGCGTATGGGCGATGTGAAGTGGGTATAGTGCTGGAAGGCAAGGCCATAGTGGCCGATGTTGTGCACGCTGTATCGCGCCTTCATCATGGCACGCAGGGTAACCATCTCTATGACGTTCTGTTCGGCCTTGCCATGCACGTCGGCAAGCATCTTGTTCAGGTTCTTGGAGATTTCTCCCTTGGTGCCCTGGGTCTTCAGGCGATAGCCGAACTTGCTAACGAAGTCGCCCAGTTTCATCAGTTTTGTGGGATCGGGCACGTCGTGTATACGGTAGGGAATCACCTTGGCCTTGTGGTTCTTGGGCACCTTGCCAATACTCTCTGCCACGGTACGGTTGGCCAGGAGCATGAACTCCTCGATGAGTTTGTTGGCATCCTTTGCCACCTTGAAGTAGACGCTGGTGGGCTTGCCCTTCTCGTCAATGTTGAAGCGCACCTCGCAACGGTCGAAATCCACGGCACCGCTCTGGAAACGGCGTCGGCGCAGTTCCTTGGCCATGCGGTTGAGCACGAGCAGCAGTTTGCGCTCGTCGGTACCAGGGGCAAAGGTGGTGGTGGGAACGTGGTCCTCTATGGGCACGAGCACATCGCCGGGAGAGTTGTAATCCTGCTCGCTTGCCTCGTGCTCCTCCTCCAGAATCTGCTGTACCTGTCCGTAACTGAAACGGCGGTTGCTTCGTGTCACCGTGTGCACGATTTCGTAGTCCTTCACCTCGGCCTTCTCGTTCATCTTGAAAAGGACGCTGAAGGTGAGTTTGTCCTCGTCGGGGCGCAGGGAGCAGAGGTTGTTGCACAGGCTTTCGGGAAGCATGGGAATGGTGCGGTCAACCAGGTAGACGCTGGTGCCACGCTTCAGGGCCTCCTTGTCTATGGCCGAACCCTCGGTAACGTAGTGGCTCACGTCGGCAATGTGCACGCCCACCTCGTAGAGCGTCTTGCCCGCTTCGCCGCCATCCTTGAGCACGCGTATGCTGATGGCATCGTCAAAGTCCTTGGCATCGTGGGGGTCAATGGTAAAGGTGAGCACATCGCGCATGTCGCGGCGGCGGTCTATCTCCTGCTGGGAAATCTCCTTGGGAATGCGGTCGGCAACGGCCTCCACCGTCTTGGGGTAGGTGTAGGGCAAGCCGAACTCTGCCAGTATGGCATGCATCTCGGCATTGTTCTCGCCCGTACGGCCAAGGATGTCCATCACCTTGCCCACGGGGTTCTTGGCACCTTCGGGCCATTCCACCACACGCACAACGGCCTTGTCGCCGCTCTTGCCCTTCTTCAGGTAGGCCTTGGGGATGAAAATGTCGTTGGCCAGGGTGCGGTCCTCGGTGAGCAGGTAGGCATAGTCCTTGCTAACCTTCAGCGTGCCCACGAACTGCTTCTCCGAGCGCTTCACTATCTCTATGACCTGGGCCTCGCGCACGTGGTTCCTGCGGCGTGCCACCATGGAAGCCTTCACCAGGTCTCCGTCCATGGCGTGCATGGAGTTGCGCTCAGCCACCAGGATGGGCTCTCCGCCATCGTTGGGCACAAAGGTGTTCTTGCCGTTGGACTTGCGGCGGAAGGTGCCCTCCATAACCTGCGACGGAGCGTTAAGGGTATAGCAGAAACGTTCGTTTTCCTTGATGTAGTCATCTGCCAGCAGATCCTCCAGGCAATCCACGCAAAGCATCTTGGAGGGATGCGTCTTCAGTTGCAAGTCGCGGAACAGCCTTTTCAGGTCAAACACCTCTCCGGCATGCTGCTGGAAGAGGTCTATAATCATCTGCATCAGGTCTCTTTTCCTGATGTACTTTCCTCCTGTCTTCTTCTTTCCCATGGTGATGTCATTTTGCTAAGGCATGGCACTATGTTTTGCAAAGGGCCAAACCCTATGTTTTGTTATCGCAAAGATACGCTTTTTTCCCGTTATATCATTATTCTTAATATATTTTAGTATCTTTGCAAGAAATAATTATCAATATGAAGAGAATTTTGGTAACAGGTGCCAGTGGTTTCATTGGCAGTTTCATTGTAAGCGAGGGTTTGGAGAAGGGTTTCGAGATGTGGGCAGGCATGCGAGGAACCAGTTCCAAGGGGTATCTGACGGACGAGCGCATAAAGTTTGCCCAACTGAACCTGGGCAACAAGCAGGAACTAAAGAGCCAACTGGCCTCGTACAGGGAGCAGATGAACGGCAAGTGGGATTACGTTGTGCATGCCGCCGGAGCCACCAAGTGCCTGAACATAGAGGACTTCTACCGCACAAACACGCAGGGTACCATAAACCTAATAGAGGCCCTGCAGGAGACGGACATGGTGCCCGAGCGCTTTGTCTTCGTAAGTTCGCTGAGTGTGTTCGGAGCCATACGCGAAACTCCCGTCAAGGCCAAGTGCCAGGGCTATGGCAAGGGCGAGGAAATCAGCGAGGAGGAATCCATCTACAGCCCCATCCTGCTTGGCGACACACCCAAGCCCAACACGGCATACGGCATGAGCAAACTACGTGCCGAAGAATACCTGCAACAGGTTGACCCTGCACTCTTCCCCTACGTAATCCTTCGCCCCACGGGTGTCTACGGCCCCAGGGAAAAGGACTACTTCGTAATGGCAAAGAGCATAGCCGGGCATACCGACTTTGCCGTGGGATACCAGCCACAGGAAATCACATTCATCTACGTGCTGGACGTGGTGCAGGCGATATTCAAATCAATGGACGCACCTGCCGCCCTGGGCAAGGCATACTTCCTGAGCGACGGCAAGATATACAACTCGCGCCGTTTCTCCGACCTTCTCCAGCAGGAACTGGGCAACCCGTGGGTTCTTCGCATAAAGGCACCGAAATGGTTGCTGAAAGGCATATGCAAGGTGGGCGGTACCATAGGCCGCATGACCGGAAAACTGATAGTGCTGAACGAAGACAAGTACAACATCCTGTCGCAACGCAACTGGCGATGCGAACTGGAACCGGCACGACGCGACTTCGGCTTCGAACCCGAATGGACACTGGAACGCGGTGTCAAGGCCTCGATAAAGTGGTACAGGGAAGCAGGGTGGCTGTAGCAGAGACTTTATTGTTGCAAAAAACATAAAAGGCGTTATCATGAAGAAGTATTTATTTATGCTGTTCACGTTCCTTGTGGCCACTGGTGCTGTGCATGCCCAGGGTTCACTGGAACTTATGGCCAACAGGCTCAGGGACTTCGGGGCAAGGGTGCCACAGGAGCAGGTGTTCTTGCACCTGGACAATACCGGCTACTATCTGGGCGATACCTTATATTATAAGGCGTATGTCAGCCGTGGCGATAACGGCAGGCCTACAAACCTGAGCGGAATCCTGTATTGCGAACTTCTCAATGACGATGGCTATCTTGTGGAACGCCAGATGATAGCATTGGAGAACGGCGAGGGGCATGGCAACTTCTCGCTGGCAGACACTACCCTGTATGCCGGATACTACGAACTCCGTGCCTACACGAAATGGCAACTGAACTGGGGCGTTACGGAACAGCCGCATAGCCAATGGGCAGAGAAATACTTCTTCAGCAAGGACATGGCACGCGATTACTACCGCGATTACGAGAAACTCTATTCGCGTGTCTTCCCCGTGTTCGACAGGCCTCTGGCTCCGGGCGACTTTTCCCAGGACATGACTCTGCGCCCCTTGGCAGCATACTACAAGAATCCTGCCGACGACCCCGAAACCACATTGCAATTGTTTCCGGAAGGAGGAAGCCTCGTTGCAGGTCTCAAGCAACGTGTGGCATGGGAAGTGAGAAACCAGCAGGGCAGGACCCTGGAGGGCACTCTCAGTGTTACCACACCCGACGGACAGGTCATAGCGTCCGAAACCATAAACCGCGGACGCGGAATCTTTGAGGTAACCGTACATGCCAACCAACGTCTAACGGCAGAGTTCACCCCATCCGCCAGCCACGACAATCCCACGGGCACGCTTCCTGCCACAACAATGCTGAAGGCAGAGGACGATGGCGTGGCATTGCGTGTGGATACGGATACCGCAGGGATAAGCATCTCGTGTGCCACGGCAGGCCTTGCCTCGCAGGAGGAATTGGGCATAACCGTCATGTGCAAGGGAATACTGATGCATTTCCAGAAGATAGACGGCGCCCCGATACATCTGCCGCTCTCAAAGGCAGGAGTGTACCAGGTTACGGTATTTAATCAGGACGGACGCGTCTATGCCGACAGGCTTTGCTTCTACCTGCCCTCAGGTTTCCAATCCTCCAACGTTACATTCTCGGGTGTAAAGACAGGAAACTACAGTGCCTTTGAACCTGTTGCCATAGAATTGCATGGTGCACCTGGCGCCAGCATGTCAGTGGCAATCAGGGATGCGGCAAAGAGCGAGTATGTCTACGATACCGGCAATATGCTAACCGAATCATTGCTGTCCAGCCAGATAAAGGGGTTTGTGCCCCAGCCGCAATGGTTCTTCCAGAAGGACGAACCCCAGAGGCGGCAAGCCCTCGACCTCTTGCTCATGGTACAGGGATGGCGCAGGTATGTGTGGAAGGAAATGGCCGTTAAGGGCGAGTTCCAGTTGCTTCACATGCCCGAGAGCCGCTATCCCCATTGGACAGGACAGGTGCACAACTACTCGGCGGAACAGGTGCTGAGCGTATTTGAGCAGAGGATGCAGAAGGAGCAGGATGCAGGAAATGACGACTTCTCATCCGATGAAGGGCAGGAGGAAAATGATGGGGAGGAAACTATGGAAGAGAAGGTGGCGGCCAATGGCAATACCGGACTTACCGACTCCAGAGATCGCTTTAACAAAAGGGAAAACAACCTGAAGTACCCCGTCGCATTGCATGCCGAGTTCTCCCAGCCAGGTAACGAGGGAGTGGAGGGAGATATGCGCAGCCAGGGCACCTTTGCCCTGGACTTCCCCAGATATTACGAAAACTTCCTGTTCTTCCTTGCCGCCAGCGACACCACAAAATGGAAGAAAGGCGAACCTCCTGTGTGGGTGCAGAACGGCAGGACAAAGCGTGACGAACTGGAATTCCCGGAGTTTTACGTCAAACTGGATCCCGTTTATCCACGTTTCCCCAAGCCATATGACTACTATCAGTCGCACTTGGCGCCTATGCCTAAGGACAATCCCCTTTACAATAGCATGAACGAACAGGTGCGCATGCTTTCGGAGGTCACCATCGGTGCCAGACGCAACGGACGCCGGAGATTCGGCCACTGGCGGCCTGCCTTCATCATTGATGCATACGATGCTTTCAATGCCACGTGCGATGCAGGTTTTGCACCGGGCTACTTTATGGGCGCTGACCGTTTCGGAGAAGACGTGGCACGTACCTTTATAGGCGACATGAAGACCGACCGCAGATACGATGTCGGATACAGGTTTGACGGAAAGGTATATAGTAGTGGCACGGCTATGCAGAGGAGAAAAACAAATACTACTAAGGGAACCCGCATGGAACCCATACCAGAAGACACATACAACATGCCCGACACCAAACTGGACAAGTATAATTATCTGTGGAACCTGGACAAGGTGGTGGTATTTACCGACTACTCCCCACGCAAGGACCAGAGCGGCAAGTATCGCGGCAATGACCTGCCCAGCGTAACCATCGACCTGCATCTGCTGGAGGCCGATGGCGAGCGGCTCTACCGCAAGAACCGTTTCTGGAGGATGAAGGGTTTCTCCATACCCGACGAGTTTTATTCTCCCGACTACTCCAAGCAGCCATTGCCAAAGGAGGATTATCGCCGCACCCTGTACTGGAACCCCAATGTAAGGCTGGATTCCAACGGACAGGCAACAATAAGCCTCTATAACAATTCTTCATCCAGCATTCTGCAGATCAGTGCCGAAGGCTGGGCTCCCGATGGCACTCCTCAGTGTGGAAATGTGAACTAATATTGCTCAAAATGGGCACAAATAGTATAATTTCCTTACGCCTGAAGAGGGTTTGTCGTAATAATTTGGTAAATTTGCCTACGCATAACATTATAAACCTATCAATACTATGGAACAGAACGAACTGAAGAACATCGTTTCCCACTTCGCCATCCGTGGCACAGTCAGCGACATCAAGCCCCTGGGTGCAGGCCTTATCAACGACACCCTGCTGGTTACAACCGCCGAGGCAGATGCACCCAACTACGTGTTGCAGCGTGTGAATACCAACGTATTCCCCGATGTGGACCTGGTAATGCGCAACATCTATGCCGTGACCACACACATCCGCAAGAAACTGGAGGCTGCCGGCGAAACAGAGATTGATCGCAAGGTGCTGACCTTCATGCCCGCCAAGGACGACGAGACAAAACTCTATGCCATCGTGGACGGCCAGTACTGGCGCATGATGATATTCATTGAGAATGCCGTAACAAAGCAGGCCGTAAATCCCGAGAGTTCACGCGCCGCTGGCAAGGCCTTCGGCCAGTTCCAGGCAATGCTTGCCGACATCCCCGTGGAGTTGGGCGAAACTATCAAGGACTTCCACAACATGGAGTTCCGTCTGCAGCAGTTGCGCGAGGTTATTGCCAAGGATCCCGTTGGCCGTGTTGCCGAACCCGAGGTGCAGGCCATGCTGAAAGAAATCGATGCCCGTGCCGAGTACATGTGCCAGGCAGAGCGCATGGGTCGCGAGGGTGTGCTGCCCAAGCGTGTGTGCCATTGCGACACCAAGGTGAACAACATGATGTTTGACCAGCAGGACAACGTCCTCTGCGTTATCGACCTGGATACCGTGATGCCCAACTTCATCTTCTCCGACTATGGCGACTTCCTGCGCACCGGTGCCAACAAGGTGGCAGAGGACTTCCAGGACATGGATGCCGTTTGCTTCGACGTGGATATCTTCAAGGCATTCACCGAGGGTTATCTGGCAAGCGCAAGCAGTTTCCTGACACGCGTGGAAATTGAGAACCTGCCCTATGCCGTGAAACTCTTCCCCTACATGCAGTGCGTACGCTTCCTGTGGGATTATCTCAGCGGCGACAAGTACTGGAAGTGCCAGTATGCCAACCACAACTTCGTGCGTGCCAACAACCAGTTGCACCTGCTCTTCAGCATTGAAAAGCACGAGCCTGAGATGGAGGCATTCATCGCAGATTGCCTGAAGTAATGTACCGCCCCGCACAAAGCGGAGCACAAATGAATGAAACAGAACTATAGTTTTATGTCCACTATCAGGAAGTATGCCGAAAGCGGCAAACTCCTGATAGTGGCAACAATCGCCGCTCTGATTGCGGCAAACTTGCCTTCAACTCGTGACTTGTACAGCAGTTTCTGGCAAGAACCCCTACAATTCGTTGTTGCAGGCTTTGACCTGCTTGCCCATAACGGCAAGAGCCTGACCATAGGCGGTTTTATCAACGACTTTTTCATGGCCATCTTCTTCCTCTCCGTGGGCCTGGAACTGAAGAGGGAGATTTTCTGTGGAGGCGAACTCTCCTCCTTGCGCAAAGCCTTGCTTCCCGTCCTTGCAGCCATAGGCGGCATGATTGTGCCCACCATAGTGTTTGGCATAGCATGTTACCTGACAGGCGATGCAACATACATGGAGGTCATGGAGCGTGGCATGCCCATCCCCATGGCCACGGATATTGCCTTCTCGTTGGGCGTACTGGCAATGTTCTCCAAGCGTGTGCCTACGGGATTGAAGGTGTTCCTTGCCACACTGGCCGTGGCCGACGACCTCGGCGGCATCCTTGTTATTGCCGTCAATTACACCGAACATATTTCCCTGCCACACCTGGGCGGTGTGCTTGCTTGCGTGCTTGCATGCCTGTACCTTTCCTACCGGCAGGTGCATAGCAAGTTTGGCTACATTGCCATAGGCTTGTTCATGTGGTGGTTCATGTTCCAAAGCGGCATTCACTCCACCATAGCAGGTGTGGTGCTGGCTTTCTGCATTCCTGCAAAATTGAGCCATGGCACAAAGTATTACATAGAGAAGATTCGTGTGCAGATAGACAAGTTCCCCCAGTACGAGGTTACCGCCCACGACAAGCGTACTCCGCACATGCTCACGCAGACGGACATCCAGGACCTCCGTGCCATAGAATCTGCCTCCGACCACTTGATTTCCACCCTGCAGGACACCGAGGACGTGCTTCGCAACCCCATCAGCATACTCATAATCCCCATCTTTGCCTTTGCCAATGCCGGTGTCTGCTTCGAGGGAATGAGTGCAGACAACCTCACCCAGGGTGTGGGACTTGGCGTCTTCCTGGGCTTGGTTATAGGCAAGTTCTCTGGTGTCATGCTTGCATGCTGGCTCAGTATCAAGGCAAGGATAGTACAATTGCCCGACGGTGCCACCTGGCCCTCGTTGGCAGGCATTGCCATGCTTTGCGGTATTGGCTTTACCGTAAGTATGTTCATGGCAGAACTCTCCTATCCTATGGATCTTGAAGGACAAAGTCCGGAGATTATGCGCGTGTTCCTGAACGATGCCAAGTTAGGCATCCTGTGCGGTACTGTTACCAGTGCCATTTTAGGTTCTCTGATATTGCACAAGACCTTGCCCAAGACCTGACAGGCGGACAAAGCATAGCCTGCCTGTCCCCCTCCCTCTCCATTCCGTGGAGGCAAAAGACCATATTGCAAAACAAATATAGGGCGTGTCCAAACGACGGACACGCCCTATATTCAATATCATGTATGTACTTACTCTGCTACAGTGCTGTCGTTGGCAACATCCTCTGCGGTATTGGCGGTTTCAACGCTTTCCACGTTATCCACGCTTTCAACGTTCTCAACTACTTCCACTACTTCTTCTTCAGCTTCATTGAAGCATGGTATGGGAGAGGGAAGTTGCGCCCATGCAAGGAGGTTTGCCAACCAAAGTCCAGCAAACAACAGGGCAAGCGCAATCAGCGAGACAGCCCATTTCTGCCAAGTGGGCATTCCCTTCTTGGCGTATGGATCCTTCAGTTTGAGTTTGGGGAACTTGGCGGTGTCAGTCAAGGTTTCACCGAAGGGGATGCTTATTTTTGAGGCCGCATTGATAGCCCAGCCATTGGCATTGAGCAAGGGGGCTATGTTGCGACGGCGGAGTTTCAGCCATGCCATTACCATAGATGGACCTGAAATAACAAGTATTATGCCTATGAAGGCGGCTATCAACTGCCACAAGTCAAGATCAAGGATCCCCCTGAAGAGAGAAGTAAGGGCAGTGCCAATCATGCCCACGGCCATACCTATGGCAGCAGCGATACCGGCAAACTTGGCTATGTCAAAGGGAGGTGCCGCCTTGGCATCTGCCGCCTCAGCATCCGCCACAGGTACTGCATCGATTTTTGCAGTCATGTCCTTCATCATGTTTGCATCCTTGTCGGCAGCACTCTTGTTGATGAAATCCTCAATGGCAACAGCCATACGACGGTAAGGTGACCAGAAGGCCTGCCCTATGCTAATGGGATTGTCTATAACCTTTGTGATGACAGCATCCCATATCATACCCTTGTTGTCATAGTAAATGGCATTCTTTCCTACGGTTAGGTCACGTATCTCGCCCACGGTAACAGCAGCCACTATAGTTTCCTTGGCTGGAGTGGTCTTGCTGGTGCAGTCGCAATATACGAGATACATGCCACTTGCCGCCGCCATGGTGTTATGCTTGTTCATGTCAGCAACCTTTATGCAGAGGCGGCATTCACGCTGGTCAATGATGAGTCGCCCGCTCTGGAATATGGCATTCACCGTCTTGTTCTTGTCGTAGAAGTCGTGGAAAGTAACAAAGTTGCGCAACAAGCAGTAGAAGTCGCGATAGATATGAAGGAACTTATCAACCATCTCGATGCTTTCCGCCTCCTCTTTGAGAGCACTGTCTTGTGCCACAAGGTCAAGCAATGCCTGCTTCCTGTCATCTGAGATGAACTTCTCTATGGCCTCCATGCCAAGAGATTCCACTTCTGCGCCTTTCTTGGCTGCCTTCCAGGCATTGTATGCGGCAAAGGAGCCTCCGATAGCCGCCCATGAGGCCTCGGTAAAGAACTTTTCTGCAGGCTTAACGATAGAAACGAGAGCATTGAACTGTGCTGCCCATGCAGGGTTGATTGCTGCATCTATAGACAATTCGGCCTTGTCGGTGATACGTGCCAAAGGATATGAGGCAATCTCACAGGTCTTGTCAGTAAGGTTATCGGCACTGATTGTCTCGATGAGGGTTGTCTGTACATCAAGTTTTGCCGTGCTCTCGGGAGCGAATGCTGCCAGTTTGGCACGCACAAAATAATCCTTGACCTTGGCATCCAAAGCATTGTAAGCCTCTATGGCCTTGTCGGTATCGGCACCATAGGGCGCTTCTACGGCAGCAGCCTGCCATGCGGTATAGTCAGCCAGGGACTGGTAGAACTTCTCGATCAATTCGGTGTTCACACCATTGTCGCCACTACGGTCGGCAACGCTGCCCATTGTCTTTATTATTGTGGCTATGGTAGCCTTCTCATCTTGGTCATAGGCGGTAAGTTCCGTGATGATGCCATCGCCATTGAATCGTGTCTTGGCAAATATGGCCTCTATGTCGGCCGTGTCGGCAAGCGAAATTACATTGCCCTCCTTATTGAGGTTGGCAAGAATCTGTCTGCTGGAGTTGTACAGTTTCTTTCCTTCGGCGTTCTCCTGGTTAAAATCAGTGATGTCAAAGTTGTCGGCACCTTTGAGCAAGAGGTCGGCATTCTTGATGGCCGCAGTAATCCACTTGGCCGTGGCAACGATTTCGTTCACACGTATTCGTCCATCACTGTCGGCATCAATGTACTTCAGACTTTTTTCCTCAATCTCCAGGCCCGTTGTGGGGCATGAGAGTACGGTCCACATTTTGGGATCCAGTTGGTCAAGGTGAGCAATGTCGGTTCCCGTTGTGATTTTAACCCTGGTAGAACCACCTATATTCTCGTAGTTCCACTGATGTTTCTTCTGTTTCATATTATTATATAGGTATATGTAAATTCCTGGGTGAATGACTATAAAATCCGTACAAAAATAGTATAAGGTGAGAGAAAATGCAAATGTCAACGGAAGAAAGTGGTGATAAGCCCCATATTTTATCCCTTGGATGTGCTTTGGGTTCAACAGGCAACTCTATTTCGGACAGTTGCCCGGAATGGTTGGATGTAAATTGAAACTCAAATACTGATAAAAGAAAAAGAGGATGTGCATACACCCTCTTCCCTGTTATCTTGGTTTAGTGTTGGTACGCCTGTTTTCATGACCTGTCATATTGCCATGGGCGCAATGCAATAGTTCTACAACACTGCCTCCATATTTTGTGGATTGAGTGTCTGCTTGCCTTCGCTGGAGTACATGTAGTCGATACGTTCCTTGTAGGCCTTCTCGATCTTGGGACGTACCATCTTCATGGTAGAGTTGATCATCTGGTTTTGCTCAGTGAAAGGTTCTGCCAGTACGGCAAAGCTGCTGGGCAGCCAACGTTCGGGGAACATGCCCTGGAACTCGCCACCCTTCTTGAAGCGTGCCAGTTCGCCTTCCAGTTTCTGCAGGGCTGCCTTGCGGCCTTCTTCGCTCTCTGCCTTCAGATTGTTGTCCTTCAGGTAGCGGCGCAGAGCGTCCTTGTTGGCTACTATCAGTGCGGTGGTGGTGGTGCACTGGTTGTTGTAGAGCATTACCTGGTCAATGAAGGGTGATTTCTCCACCAGCGCTTCCTCAATGCCCTCGGGGCTGTACTTCTCGCCATCGCTGGAAATGAGCAGGCTCTTGAAGCGGCCCTTCACATAGAGCAGGCCTTCCTTGCTCATATAACCGAGGTCGCCGGTATAGAGATAGCCGTTGCGCACGGTCTCTGCCGTAGATTCGGGGTTCTTCCAGTAGCCGGCCATCACGTTCTCGCCCTTGACAACGATTTCGCCCATCTCTCCCACAGGTAGTTCCTTGCCATCCATGTCGCATATCTTCAGTTCGATGGGCTTTACCAGTTTGCCGCTGGAACCGAAACGGTAGAGTTCGGGACCGTTGCTGGAGATTACGGGAGTTGCCTCGGACAGGCCATAACCCTGATACATGGGTATGCCTATGCCCACGTAGAACTTCTGCAGGTCCTTGTCCAACAAAGCACCGCCACCGATGAAGAACTTCAGTTCGCCGCCGAAGTTCTCACGCACCTTGGAGAACAGTATCTTGTCGAACAAGGCGCAAAGGGGTTTCAGTGCATAGCGCCATCCCTTGAAGTCGAGGTTGCTGTCGCCATAGTAAAGTTGCTTCACCTTCATGCCCCAGTTGAACAACCTTACGGCTCCGTTGCCCTTGGCACGGATGCCCTGCTCTATGTTCTTCTTGAAGGTTTTTGCCAGGGCAGGAACGCTGAGGATGAAGTGGGGCTTTACCTCCTTGATGTTCAGAGGAATGTTCTTCAGTGTCTCCATGGGAGTGCGTCCCACCTGTACGGTGGCCGCCGTAGCGCCCTTGCTCATCATGATGTAGAAGCCAACGACGTGTGCAAAGCAATGGTCGAGGGGCAGGATGATGAGAGTGCGCCAGGTCTCGTCTATATCCACCAGGGTGCAGGCCTGTTCCACATTGGCGGTATAGTTGCGGTGTGTGAGCACCACGCCCTTGGGGTCGGCGGTGGTACCGCTGGTGTAGGTGATGGTGGCATAGTCGTCGTTCTGTATGGACTGTCCTACGGCCAGGAACTCCTCCATGGTGTGTTCATTCAGGAACTTGTCGCCCATCTGGAAGACCTCGTCTATGGAGATTTCCTTTTCCTGATATTCTGTCTGAGCGTCCAGCACGATAACCTTTTCCAACAGAGGCAGGCTGCCTTTGATCTGGCGAATCTTCTTGAGTTGTGTGCCGGATACCATCACGAACTTCACGTCGCCATGCTGCAGACGGAAGAACAGGTCGTTGCTCTCCTCCAGTTTGATGGACAGGGGAACGTTCACCGCACCGGCATAGAACATGGCTAGTTCGCCGATGACCCACAGGTTGCGTCCCTCGCTGAGCAGAGCCATGGTGTCGCCCTTCTTCACGCCCAAGGCCTGAAGGCCAGCGCCCATGCGGTACACCTGTTTCTGCACCTCAGTGTAGGTGGTGGGACGGAACTTGCCCTCGCTCTTCTCCAACAGGAAGGTGTTGTTGGGGTATTTCTGTACAGAACTTTCAAACAAGTCTATGATTGTCTTTTTCATAAAAGTATGTGCTTGTAAAAAGTGTTAATATTAGTTATACGCTCGCAAATATACAGATATTTGACAAAAAGCCCCTGCGTTGGGAACATTTTTTTTCAAATATCCTTACCTTTGTATGCATGGAGACGCTCCATGAGTTCAAACAGAGCATATTATAGTATAGATGAGCAACATCATAAATCCTTTTGCACGTCCATTGTACGTAATGGCCAAACCGGCTGGCGCACATTGCAATCTGGCGTGTGATTACTGCTATTACCTGGAAAAGCAGAAACTATATCAGAATGGCGAGAAGCACGTTATGTCGGACCAACTGACCGAAGTGTTCGTCAGGGAATACATACAGTCGCAATACGGCCGTGAGGTGAATTTCACATGGCATGGTGGCGAACCTATGGTTCGTCCACTGGAGTATTACAAGAAGGTGGTTCGTTGGCAACGTCAGTATGCCGAGGGGAAATCCATTCTGAACTGCCTGCAGACGAACGGTACATTGCTAACTCCGGAATGGTGCCGATTCCTGCACGACGAGGGGTGGCTGGTGGGCATAAGCATAGACGGACCGCAGGACATGCACGATGCATACAGGAAACGGCGCAACGGTGCTCCCACGTGGGAAAAGGTGATGCAGGGTATAGAGATGCTGGATCGCTATGGTGTGGAATGGAATGCCATGGCCGTTGTGAACGACATTACGGCATCACGTCCTCTGGACTTCTACCGCTTCTTCCGTGACGAACTGGAGTGCCGCTATCTGCAATTCACTCCGGTGGTGGAGAGGATACACAGGCATAGCGACGGGCGCCACCTGGCACATGTCATGGACGGAGAGGAGTATGCCGTGGCTCCCTTCAGCGTATCGCCCGAGGCATGGGGCGAATTTCTCTGTGCCGTCTTTGACGAATGGTACAGGAATGACGTGGGAGAGGTCTTCGTCCAAACCTTCGAGGCCACCTTGGCCAACTGGGCCGGCGTTACCCCTGGCGTCTGCACCCTGTCCGACTGGTGCGGGCATGCCGCCGTGATGGAGCACAACGGGGACATATACTGTTGCGACCATTTCGTATTTCCGGAATACTATCTTGGCAATATCCGCAACCGTGGCATCTTGGATATGATGAATAGCGAAAGGCAGATGGCATTTGCCGACATGAAAACTCGTGGCTTGCTCACACAATGCAAGCAATGCAAGTGGCAGTTTGCATGCCATGGCGAGTGCCCAAGAAACCGTTTCGCCAAAACAAAGGACGGAGAACCCGGTTTGAACTATCTGTGTTCCGGATACAAGCGTTTCTTTGAACACTCGGCTCCATTTATGGAGGAACTGAAGAAACGCTTCTGCCCTGACGCATAGTTGGTGGCAAAGTCAGTGTAATGTCAAGATCTTTCGTATATATTCATCTTTGGGAATGCGATAACGCTTTGCCTATATACCCGACAATTCCTCTACGGTAATAGGTTGAAGGCAGAATTGTCTCGCAACGACATGGCTGTAATATAGAACGCTGATTATCAGTTTGTTGCCAGTAGTATTCCAGCGGTATCAAACACATGCCTTTTTATCCTCCCGAGGACGGGTGTGAGACGTCCCGAGGACAAGGCCTTGACGTCCCGAGGGCAAAGGTCGGTCCTCCGGAGGACCAAAGGGCTTTCTCGGGATGGTTTGGGAGGCTTGTCATGAGGGACAGGTTTCCTGCGCTTGAGACAAGCAGGTATGTGTCAGTTTTTTATCATACACGAACGGAGAGAAAGCAATCAGCGCATCCGCCGGATTAGATATCCATGGCGGATGCGCTGGTGTTATGTATAGCCGTGTGTGACGGGGAAGGACCGTTTACACCAGATGGCGAATCAGTTCCTCCCTGTCGCCGGGCAGATAGTCGATGACGGGAATTTCTATCATAGTGTAGGCACCGGGCTGCTGGCGCATGGTGGCACGGGCAGCATTTACCAAGACCTGCGAGGTGAGAGCAGGGTTGTTGATCTTCATGTTGAACTCGAACATCTGGTTGTGCGTCTGACCGCTGACGCCTTTGCGCACAAGGTTCACGCCATGGCCCACATCGTTCAGGGCATCCACGCTCTCCACCTGGAAGACGTGTGTCTCGTCGTTGGAGAAATATGGGTCGGCCTTGATTTCCTTGGTAACCTCCTCCAAAGATGCACCTTCCTCCAGTTCCACATACACCATACGGCGGTGTATGCCTTCGCCCACGGGGATGGTCATGGAGAGGGCATCGCGTACACCTTTCTTAGAGCGCACGCACACGCTATGTCCCATGGAGCGGCCGGGACCGAAGTTGGTGTAGGTCAGTCCCTTAGGCGCAAGGCTCTCCATAAGGGTGCGCACCACGCTGTCGGAACCTGGATCCCAACCGGCGGCAATCACGCTCACGGCACCGCTTTCCTTGGCTGCCTTGTCCAGGGTGCGGCGGAGGTCTACAATGAGGCTATGGATATCAAAACTGTCCACGGTGTTGATGCCAAGCTTCAGGCATTCAAGGGCATGCTCTTCAACCGAGCGGGTGGGGGTGGCAAGGATGGCAACGTCCACCTTGTCCAACTCCTGAATGCTCTTTACTACCTCATAGTCTTCTATCTCCCTGGGGCAGTTTTCACGTCCGGCACGGCGCACGATACCGGCAATCTCCATGTCGGGAGCACTCTCCAAGGCCTCAATGGCGGATTTACCAATATTACCGTATCCTATTACTGCTACTCTAATTTTGTTCATACATTGATGTTTTTGATGTCATTTGTAAAATAAATCGTGCAAATGTACGACATTTTGCTTAAACCGCCAAGGCCAACTGGCGACTTTTTGCAATTCTTTTCTTGAGGAATGTTTGTAATTGTTACAAAATAGATGTATCTTTGTATGCGAAAATAAAATATTAACCACTTAAATACTTCTAATTATGCAATTGCAGAACTTACAGAATGATTTTAAGGGAACAGCATGGAAGCACGAGATTGATGTTCGTGACTTCATCCAGAACAACTACGAGCCATACAATGGCGACGAGAGTTTCTTGGCTGGTCCCAGTGAGAAGACAAAGAAACTTTGGGACATCCTCTCAAAGATGTTCGAGGTAGAGCGCGAGAAGGGCGTTTACGATGCAGAAACCAAGTTGCCCCAGAGCGTTAGCACATACGGTGCTGGATATATTGACAAGGAGAGTGAGGTTATCGTTGGTCTGCAGACCGATGCTCCCCTCAAGCGCGGTATCTTCCCCAAGGGTGGTATCCGCATGGTGGAGGCTTCGCTGAAGGCTTACGGCTACGAGTTGGATCCCGCCACAAAGGCCATCTTCACCAAGTACCGCAAGACTCACAACGAGGGTGTGTTTGCCGCCTACAATGATGACATCAAGGCTGCCCGTCACGCTCACATCATCACCGGTCTGCCCGACGCTTATGGCCGTGGCCGTATCATCGGTGACTACCGTCGTGTTGCCCTCTACGGTACCACAAACCTTATTGAGGAGAAGAAGCGCTTCCACAAGCGTATCGACATCCAGGAGTTCACCGAGGAGATCGTACGTTGCCGCGAGGAGATTACCGACCAGATCAACGCCCTGAAGGAGTTTGAGCAGATGTGTGCTTCTTACGGTTTCGACGTAACCAAGCCTGCTACCAATGCTCGTGAGGCTATCCAGTGGACCTACTTCGGCTATCTGGGTGCTGTTAAGGACCAGGATGGTGCAGCTATGTCTATCGGCCGTATCTCTGCATTCCTTGACATCTACATCCAGCGCGACCTGAAGAACGGTGTCATCACCGAGGAGGAGGCACAGGAGATGATCGACCAGATGGTTATGAAGCTCCGTATCGTTCGCTTCCTGCGTACTCCCGAGTATAACGACCTCTTCTCTGGCGACCCCATCTGGGCTACTGCCAGCATCGGCGGTATGGGCATCGACGGCCGCAGCATGGTTACAAAGACCGACTACCGCCTGCTCCACACCCTGTACAACATGGGTCCCTCTCCCGAACCCAACCTGACTATCCTGTGGTCAGAGCGTCTGCCCGAGCCTTGGAAACTGTACTGTGCAAAGGTAAGTATCGACACCAGCGCCCTGCAGTATGAGAACGACGACCTGATGCGTCCCGAACTTGGTGACGACTATGGTATCGCATGTTGCGTAAGCCCCATGAAGATCGGTAAGCAGATGCAGTTCTTCGGCGCACGTGCCAACCTGGCAAAGTGTATGCTTTATGCCATCAACGGTGGTCGCGACGAGGTTAGCGGTGAGCAGATTGGTCCTCGCTTCAGCCCCATCACTGGCGACTACCTCACATACGAGGAGTTCTGGCCCCGCTTCGAGCAGATGATGCGCTGGTTGGCAAAGACCTACGTGAACGCTCTGAAGATTATCCACTACATGCATGACAAGTACGACTACGAGGCATTCGAGATGGCTCTGCATGATGGTGACGTTCAGCGCACACGTGCTACCGGTATCGCTGGTATCTCTATCGTAACCGACTCTATCGCCGCAATGAAGAACTGCAAGATCCGCATCATTCGCGACGAGACCGGCCTGGCTGTTGACTACCAGATTGAGGAGGGCGAGTACATCCCATTCGGCAACAACCACGACGAGACCGACCAGATTGCCGTTATGATCACCGAGAAGTTCATGGAGTACCTGCGTCAGCACCGTACATATCGCGACGCTATCCCCACCCAGAGCTTGCTGACCATTACCTCTAACGTGGTTTACGGACGCAACACAGGTTCTACACCCGACGGCCGCAAGGCTGGTGTTCCCTTCGCTCCCGGTGCCAACCCCATGAATGCTCGTGACATCAAGGGTGCTGTAGCAGCCCTGGCTTCTGTTGCCAAGCTGCCCTTCCATCACTCTAAGGACGGTATCTCTTACACCTTCGCCATCACTCCCGCATCTTTGGGTAAGGACAGCGAGGCACAGAAGCAGAACCTCGTTAACCTGATGGACGGTTACTTCACTCCCGACGGTGGCCAGCACCTGAATGTTAACGTCTTTGACCGCGACCTTTTGGTAGACGCCATGGAGCACCCCGAGAAGTATCCTCAGCTCACCATCCGCGTATCTGGCTATGCCGTTAACTTCGTGAAGTTGACCCGCGAGCAGCAGCTCGATGTACTTAGTCGTACAATCAACCAGAGCTTGTAAGAATAACGTATACATTACTTAATATTATGCCCCTCTCCTCATCAAGTAGGTGAGGGGCATTTAGTTTAGGAAAATATGAAAGATAATACCGCTCCCATCATTGGTCGTATCCACTCCCTAGAATCCTTTGGCACGGTAGACGGTCCTGGTATTCGTTTCCTTGCCTTCATGCAGGGTTGTCCAATGCGTTGTCTTTTTTGCCATAATCCCGACACTTGGGATTTTAAGGCTCCTGTCAAATACGAATGGACATCCGAACAATTGTTGGACGAAACACTAAAGTATCGTAACTTTATCAAGACTGGCGGTGTTACTTGTACAGGCGGCGAACCCCTTGTACAGGCAGCCTTTGTGGAAGAATATTTCCGCTTGTGCAAGAAGGAAGGCATACATACGGCTTTGGATACCAGCGGTGTAATCTTCAACGATGCTGTTCGTGCTCTGTTGGAAGTAACAGACCTGGTATTGCTCGACGTAAAGACCGTGGACGATGAACTGCATCCACGCCTTACTGGGCATCATCGTACTCATCCCCATCAGATGATGGAGTATCTGCAGAGCATAGGCAAGCCCGTATGGATTCGCCATGTGGTCACCCCTGGTATCAATGACGATGACGAGCACCTCTTGGATGTCGCACGCTATGTCAGCCAGTATAGCGTAGTAGAGCGTGTGGACATCCTTCCATATCATGTGATGGGTGAACATAAGTACGAATACATGGACATGGAATATCCTCTCAAGGGTACTCCAGCTCTTCCGATAGAAAAGAAAAAGCACGCCGTGGAACTCTTCCAAAGCGTACTGACCTGCAAGGTGGTTTAGGTTGTGTATTATTAGATGTGTTATGTACGTAAAAACAACAAGAGGTTGTGCGATATTATTAGCACAACCTCTTGTGTTTGTTTGTAGTTCGTTTATTATTCAGCCTTCAGAGTGAAGCGCTTCATGTCAACGATAGTCAGATCCTTGTCTACGCTCTGCAGGTACTGGGCAACAGTCATGTTCTTGTCCCAGATGTACTCCTGAGAAAGCAAGCAAGATTCCTTCAGGAACTTGTTCAGACGACCCTTAGCGATGTTCTGAATCATAGCCTCGTTCAGGTTAGCAGACTTCTCCTCAGTGGTCTGAGCGATAATCTCCTTAGCACGAGCCACGTCCTCAGCAGTGATCCAACCCTTAGCCATGTTGCTCTCCATGTGGTCCTCGCTGTCAACGTGTGCGGGGTTGATGCCAGCCTTCTTCAGTGCAGCCTCAACTGCCTTCTGAACCTGCTCAGCCTTGGTCTTCTCGATAGCAACAGCTACCTCGTTGTCCTTTACTTCCTGGCTTACACCGCTCTCGTCGATAGCAACGGGAGCTGCAGAAGCAATCTGCATAGCGATGTTCTTACCGCAGTCGGGGTCAGAAACGGGCTTGTTGAAAGCCAGCATAGCGCACAGACCGTTGCGGTTCATGTGGTTGTATGTAGCTACGTTCTCGCTCTCGATAACGCAGTAGCCGTCCAACTCCATCTTCTCACCGGTGATACCGCTACGAGCGATAACGGCGTCCTGAATGGTGCCGTCGCCCATGGGCAGAGCCTTAACCTCGTCCAGAGTCTTGCAACGTGCAGCAACTGCAGCGTCCAGAATCTCGCGGGTCAGAGCCACGAAATCAGCGTTGGTAGCAACGAAGTCGGTCTCGCACTTCAGGGCGATGATAGCAGCAAAGCCATTCTCAGCCTTTACCAGTACGCAACCCTCGGCAGCCTCGCGGTCGCTACGCTTTGCGGCAACAGCAGCACCCTTCTTGCGCAGGTATGCTACAGCACCATCCATATCCTCGCTCTCAGCCAGGGCCTTCTTACAGTCGGCCAGACCAGCACCGGTCATCTCGCGGAGCTTCTTGATGTCACTCATTGTAACTTCCATAGTCGTATGTCTTTTAATTTGTTAATGATTTATGCTTTTCTTGAAGAAAAAGGGTTAGAGAATGCATGTTGTGTGCGTCCTCCAACCCTTATAGTTCAAAGCGGACTCTGTAATTAAGCCTCAGCCTTTTCTTCCTTCTTTGCGGGAGCCTCGTCGGCCTTCTCAGCCTTGCGCTCCTCCAAACCCTCGTTGATGGCACCGCAAACTGCGTTCAGGATAGCCTCTACGCTGCTGCTTGCGTCGTCGTTAGCGGGGATTACGAAGTCAATGTTGTCGGGGTTAGAGTTGGTATCAACGATACCGAACACGGGAATACCCAGACGGTTAGCCTCTGCTACTGCGATGTGCTCCTTCATTACGTCTACAACGAACAGGGCGCTGGGCAGACGGGTCAGGTCAGAGATAGAACCGAGGTTCTTCTCAAGCTTAGCACGCTGGCGAGTAACCTGAAGGAACTCACGCTTAGACAGATTGCTGTATGTGCCGTCTGCTATGAGCTTGTCGATGGTGCTCATCTTCTTCACAGCCTTGCGGATTGTTGGGAAGTTGGTCAGCATACCACCGGGCCAGCGCTCGATAACGTAAGGCATGTTGATGGACTGAGCCTTCTCGGCTACTACGTCCTTGGCCTGCTTTTTGGTTGCAACAAACAGAACCTTCTTACCGCTCTTGGCGATGTTCTTCAGAGCCTCGGCAGCGTTGTTTACCATGCCAACGGTCTTGTGAAGGTCGATGATGTGGATGCCGTTCATCTCCTTGAAGATGTAGGGAGCCATTGCGGGATTCCACTTTCTCTTGAGGTGGCCAAAGTGACAGCCAGCCTCCAATAGGGTTTCAAATGATGTTCTTGCCATTTGTGTTTTGTTTTGTGTTGTTTACTTTCTTTTCTTTCCTCGTGTTAGGCGAGGGAACAACCACCGGGTAGTCTCAATTGGGAGTCCCGGCAGTTTAGATACTAAACTCGGCGTGCTTCCGGGTGCTGAACGTTGAACGTTTAAAACTTAAAGTTTAAAGTTTAAGGTTTAAGGTTTAAGGTTTAACGTTTAGCGGAGACGTGAATACAATATAATATATATAATGTATTAACGCTTGCTGAACTGGAAACGACGACGTGCCTTGGGACGACCGGGCTTCTTACGCTCTACCTCACGGCTGTCGCGAGTCATGAAGCCTTCGGCACGGAGTGCCTTCTTGTCCTCGGCATTGATCTTAACCAGTGCGCGGGCGATAGCCAGACGCAGAGCCTGGCTCTGGCCGGTGTAACCGCCACCCTGCAGGTTAACCTTGATATCATACTTCTCTGCTACGTCCAGCAGGTTCAGGGGCTGCTTTACTACGAACTGCAGAATGGTGCTGGGGAAGTACTCGGTCAGGTCACGCTTGTTGATGGTGATCTTACCGCTACCTTCCTGAACGTATACGCGGGCTACGGCACATTTGCGGCGGCCCAATGCATTTACTACTGCCATCTTCTTGTTTACTTGTAGAGGTTAATGTCAATGTTCTTGGGAGTCTGAGCAGCATGCTTGTGCTCTGCGCCCTCGTAAATGTACAGATTGGTGATAATCTGACGAGCCAGCTTGTTCTTGGGGAGCATACCCTTGACAGTGCGGCGGATCAATTTCTCGGCGCCGTTGGGCTTAGCCAGGATGTCGGCAGGAGTCTCGCTGCGCTGACCGCCGGGATAACCGGTGTAGCGGAGGTACTCCTTCTCGGTCATCTTGTTACCGGTGATGATGATCTTCTCAGCATTAACGATAATCACGTTGTCGCCACAGTCCACGTTGGGAGTGAACTCGGGCTTGTACTTACCTCTCAGGATCTTTGCCACCTTGCTGGCCAGACGACCCAGGACCTGGTCTGTAGCGTCTACTACAACCCACTCCTTCTTTACGGTTGCCTTGTTGGCAGAGATGGTCTTGTAACTCAATGTGTCCATTGTTCTTTGTTAAAATTGTTTGTTGCTAATTGATTACTTCATTGTTTCGGTGCGATTCACGAACCGGAGCCGAGGCCAATCAGCGTCCTATTCACACACACCACGGGACCTTTTCAAGGCTCCGTTGATAATAATCGGCGTGCAAAGGTACTACTTTTCCATAAATTGACAAGCACTTTAGACTACTTTTTTCCTAAAAAACAGCTATTTATTTGTGTGGCAGTAGGAAAAAGCGTACCTTTGCGTCATATGCATGATGTCGTGCATAGGTTTATTGTGCATAATCTTATACTGAATTTATATTTATGTTGTCACCTTCATTGTTAAGTGCCAATTTTGGCAATCTCCAGAAAGATATGGAGTGGTTTAACCGTAGTGCTGCCCAGTGGTTACATCTGGACATTATGGACGGTGTTTTTGTTCCTAATATTTCGTTTGGCTTTCCGGTGCTTAAGTATGTGGCTCAGTTGACTCAAAAACCTTTGGATGTTCACTTGATGATCGTGGAACCGCAGAAGTTTATTCCTGAGGTGAAGGCATTAGGGGCCTATCTTATGAATGTTCACTACGAGGCATGTCCTCATCTTCACCGTGTTGTTGGCCAGATTCATGATGCGGGAATGAAGGCTGGTGTCACTTTGAACCCTGCTACTCCCATCTGTGTTCTGGAGGATATTATCTGCGATGTGGATTTGGTTTTGCTGATGAGTGTGAATCCTGGTTTTGGTGGGCAGAAGTTCATACCGCACACCTTTGAGAAGGTACGTGCTTTGCGCAAGATGATAGAGCGCACAGGTAGCAAGGCGCTTATCCAGGTAGATGGCGGAGTTGGCCTTGACAATTGGAAACAACTGCGCGAGGCTGGTGCAGATGTGCTTGTGGCAGGTTCGGCTGTTTATGGAGCTGAGGACCCGATGGAGGTTTGCAGAATAATGAGCGAATGATGAAGGTCTTTCCTGCTGTCTTATTTCTTGCCTTGTCCTTTGCATCGCTCCCTGCCTGTGCGGAGGAATATGCCGAACTTATAAAGCGTGGCATGAAGGCTTTGGAGGCGGATTCATTATCCAAGGCAGAACCAATATTTTTGGAGGCCATAAACATGAAGCCTTCAGACAATGCCAGTGCCGTACTTTATCAGTATGTAGGTGAGATAAGGACCCGCCAGAAGCGTTATTCAGAAGCCATGGAGGCATTTTCCTCTGGTCTTAAAATAGTACCTGCTTCGCAAGGTTTGCTTTTGGACAGGGCTTCATTGTATATCCAATTGGGCAACGAAGCCCGTGCATTGGATGATTTGAACGATTTGCTCTTGCTGAATCCCGAGCATGCCGAGGCTTTGTTCTTCCGTGCCTATATCTTTGCTGAGCAGCATTTGAATGCGAAGGCTCGTGTTGATTACGAGAAACTGGTGATTCTGCAGCCGCGAAATCGGCAGGCACGTTTGGGCTTGGCTTTGCTTTGCGATAAGGACAAACGTCCGCAGGAGGCCATGGAGCACATGGATGTGCTGGTCAGATATTGGCCTGATGATGCAGATGTCTATGCCATCCGCGGAGGAATGTATCAGAAGAGAAGGCAGTACGAACGTGCCTTGCTTGATTTGAACCATGCAATAGAGTTGCAACCTGCTAATCCCGACTTCTATATCTCCCGTGCCTTGCTTTATAAGGATTTCCGCAAGGATGCTCTTGCCGTTGCAGATTTTCGCAAGGCAGTAAGTTTGGGTGCATCGCCCCAGGAGTGTGCAGCAATGATGACTGGGAGTGCAACAAAGTAACGGTTCTTGCTAAAATGTAAGCCGATTTGGGTTAAACGCTCCTTAGTATGCTTGTTGCCTGTGCCAAGGGATAATCTGAATGGATAGGGATGGAAGTGTTGGCCGTCCCGAGGACGGGACCCGGTCCTCGGGAGGACCAAGGCGAGAGTTCCCGGTTCTTTCGGTCCGGTCCTCGGGAGAGCCAAAGACGGGGGGTAGGGAACGGTCTCTGTTCTATGCTTGCATATTGATAGAATATCGTAAAAGAGGTTGGCTCCGTATGTCGGTAACCAACCTCTTTTTTATGCCGTAATTGCCAAATGAAAATTAGAACGGCTACTTGAAAACGTCTTTATGACAGGATGTAGAACAATAGACGAAGTTCTTCCTCGTTATATACATCGTCCCATTCTTGGCACAAGGCATCCATGGTGAGTTTCTTGCTGGCGAAACTTGCACGTATCTCTTCAATGTCCTCCTTGCCAATGACTTCGTCAGTGAAGTAAGTGATGTCCATGCGTTTGCCGTGGCGAAGGAGAGCTTCCAGTTCATCTAGTACCTCGTCCAGGTCCACGTTTTCACTTTCGGCAAATACATCCAGTGCAATCTTGCGGTCAATGGCTTGGATTAGTTTGATTTGCAATTTGCTTCGTTCCGTAACATGCAACGACTCCTTATTCTGTTTGCCCAGGAGTGCACCGCGCATAACTGCGTCCAAATCGTTGGCCTCCATTCCTTCAAAATTCTGCTCTTTCTTCTTCTCGCCTATGGTTATTTCGTGAGGCTTCTTACAGAACTTTTTGCCCTCGGGAGTATATGTCAGGGTGTGTAGCTTTTGGTTCTTGATTTTTAGCAACCCTTCCTCTAATGCCCTGTCTGTTATGATGTCCCAGTCTTTCTTGTCGGTATCTTTGGCACAACCGAAGGATTCCAGCTTGTCCAATCCCTGTTGCAGTAAATCCTCGGTAGGGTTACCTGTCAGAATGTCCTTTAATTGTTCTTTGGAAAGTCCGTGGCCGGCTTCTTGAATTATGGTGATTAGGCTTATTATTTTGTGTTGTATATCCATGTAGATTCTTTTAATAAACTAATATGGACGTATGCAGTACGTCTCCAAGCTCCATTTATATGCTCTCTTTAATTGTCATTAGAGCAGATTGGGCATGCAAAGTCAAACATCGTGCAAAGGTAGCATATTTTCTGTATATGGCAAGCATTATCCTGAAAATCGTGTCTTGATCATGCAAAAGAGGTGTGTGGGGGCATAGATTTGTGTTTGGTACCTATATGTGCATACCCCCATAGACAAGACACGGCAGGCTGCCTCTCTTGGGGATAAGGCAAACGCGTGTCAGTTATTATTTATATATAAGGTATTGGTGCGGAAGTCCGACTTATCTCTTGTTCATTATGGAGTTTGTCACGGTTACGGAACTGACCAGCTTGCCTGTGGAAGTGAAGATTTGTACATTCCATACATGACTGGAGCGACCTAAATGTACGGGTGTTGCAACACCTCGCACAGTGTCTCCGTCGTGGGCACTGGAAACATGGTTGCCGGAAACCTGCATGCCAACAGCCATTTCCCCGGGTTTGCATGCTATCATGCTGCCAAGACCAGCCAGTGTTTCTGCCAAAGCCAAGGATGCTCCGCCTGCCAATATGCCGAAGGGTTGGCGTGTGCGTCCGTCTACGGGCATGGTGGCCTCCACACGGTGAGGGCTGGCAAAGGTGTATTGCATGCCCAAAGCACCCATCAGAGTGTTTTTGTTCTGGGCGTTCAGTACGTCAACGGGAACTTCTTGGTCATCTTCCGGTTTGTCGTGCTCTTCTTCAAAGGCGCGTTCAATGGCAATGGCTGCGCCATCTTCGTCGTTGCTAAGGGTGGTGTAGTCAGCGCAACGTTTTACCTCCTCTGGAGCGTTGCCCATGGCAATGCCCATGCCTGCCATCTGTAGCATATTGATGTCGGCACGGCCATCTCCAAAGGCAAGAACCTCCTTCATGCTTATGCCTAACTTTTGCACCAATGCACTCATAGCATGGCTTTTGCCCACTTGATACCCCACAATTTCCAAGTAGTATGGATTGGAGTGGATGGTGTCCATTACACCATTCAGGTGGCGTTGCAGATGCTCCTCCATGCCCAGGAGGACCTCTTCGTCATCGTTTACGAAGATAACCTCTGTGGGCCATGCGGTTTTGTCTTCAGCCAAATGCTCTGTAGCAGCAGAGATGCTGTCTACATGCCGCAGGGACATGTTGTTCATCTGGGCTTCGTCCACGATGTGGTGATTCTCGGTGTCAGTTGCAACAACCTCGTCGCCCTCGTAATACGCAAGGGCACATCCACAACGTTCTGCCTGTTTCTCCAGGTACGGAATCATCTTGGGGTCAATTGTTCTCTCGAAGATGACTTTGCCTGTACTGGCTTCCAGTACCTTGGCACCATTGTAGCTGATTATGAAACCATCGTTGAAATCCAAATCAATTGCTCTTGCAAACGGCAGGACGCCATATGTGGGTCTGCCCGTTGCCAAGGCTATGCGCACACCATTTTGTTGGACTTTCTTCAGTATCTTTATGGTGCGTTCGCTCATTTCACGATTACTGGTCAGCAATGTGCCGTCAACGTCAAGGACAATAAGCTTGATATCCATATTTCTTGATTTTAAATTCTACTTCACTGCAAATATAGGTAAAAAAACAATAGGACACGCATGGGCATGTCCGTATTTAATGATTTTTAAACTAACTCTGTTTGTTCCTCGGGCCAATTTACCAGATAGACATTGCCTGTGGCTCGGGTAATGGCTGTGTAAAGCCACCTGAGGTAATCCTCAGTAAGCATATCTTCGGTGATGTATCCTTGGTCAATGTAGACGTCCTCCCACTGCCCGCCCTGTGCCTTATGACATGTGATGGCATAGGCATACTTTATCTGTAAAGCTCCATAGTGACGGTCCTCTTTTACGGCTTTGAACAAATCGCGCTTGTTTCGTAATTCGGGATAGTCCTCGCATACTTTGAGAAAGAGGGTTTGTTGCTGTTCCCGTGTTAGAGCAGGAGCTTCGCTATGTAGGGTGTCCAGTAGAACCACGGTGTCCAGTTCGGTGACAACGCTATTCTCGTTGTTTGCGTCGGTAGAGTTTGTGCGGTCGGTCAGTAATAGGGATGCGTCGGCAAAATGGAACCCATATAGTTCCCTCTCGTTGTGTATTCGTCGTACAACGGCCATTTCGCCGTTGGCAATCAGGTCTTTGCCGTTTAGGTATTTGTTCTTAGCCACCATTACCATGTCACCTCCTCCCAGTTCGCATTCGTAGTCAAGGATACGGTTGCGTATGCCCATGTTGTAGATGTTGGCGCGTTTGTTGCTTCTTGTTATCACAATTGTTCCCTCCTTGCCGCATCTGTGATAGCTTTGTTCAAGGCTGTCAATCAGTTCGTTTCCCGAAACGACATGGATATCCGGGAAGGATATCCGGAGCAAAGGCAGTTGTCCTCCGTCAGAGAGGCATTGTCTCAGGCGGGTAGCATTCCATAGGATACCTGAAGTCTCCATTTGGCGTACTACCCTGGTCAGTTCGGCCTCCATTACGTCCAGTCCGTATCCGCCAAGTTCTGATGTCTCTAAGGCTGGAGACAAAGTTTCTCCCACTGGTGGCAATTGAGCAGTGTCTCCTATAAGGATAAGCCGGCATCCCTGACATGAATAGACGAATTGGATAAGGTCGTCCAGCAGGCGTCCATCTCCGAAAACACTGCCAGCCAACCCCTCGTTGGCAATCATTGATGCCTCGTCTACGATGTAAAGGGTATTTGCCTTGAGGTTTGGTGCAGCAGTGAAATTCTCCTCTCCAAAGGTTTTCTGTCTGTAAATATGCCTATGGATGGTTCCTGCCGAGCACTCGGCATACCCTCCCATCACCTTGGCGGCTCTGCCAGTTGGAGCCAAGAGCACAACATGTTGCTTGAGCATCTTCATAGTGCGCACCAAAGCGCCAACCAGCGAGGTCTTTCCTGTACCGGCATAACCTTTCAGAAGAAATATGCAATCGTTGTTCCTGTTCAGTAGGAAACGGCACCACAAATCTATCACATATTCCTGCTCTTCCGTAGGAACATGCACAAAGTTTCCTCTTATCAGTGACCCTAAATCCTCGCTTATCATAAAAGTTTAAGAAAAAAAGGATGGAAAATGTCGTTACTTGGATTCTTTTTATTAACTTTGCGATGCGAATGTACAAAAATATAACGAAATAAAGACATGAAAAAGTTAATTAATGCAGTTTTGACTGTATGCGTAGTGTTGTTGGCCATTATCTGCTGGCGTAGCATTCAGGACGACATCAACTTTGACAAAGAGGTCGCCTATCGTGAGGCACAGGTGAAAGCACGTCTTCTTCAAATTAAGGATGCAGAGGAGGCTTACAAGCAGCAGCATCCCGAGAGTGCATATTGCTCAGATTGGAATGTGCTGACCGAGTTTGTTAAGAACGGCAAGCTTCCTATCGTTATCAAGGAAGGTGTACTGAGCGACGAACAGATGGAGAAGGGATTGACCGAGTCCAAGGCTGCAGAGATTATCAATAGTGGTGATGCCAAGAAGATAGCAGAATTCAAGTTGGAGGGTTTCCGTCGCGATACCATCTGGGTTTCTTTGAAGGACAGCCTTTACAAAGGTCAGAACCTCAATATTGATTCCATGCGCTACATTCCTTTCTCAGAGGGTGATACCTTCGAGATTATCGCATGTCCCAATACTACCAAGAGCGGTGCAATCATTCAAGTAATGGAGTGTAATGCTCCCATGGCCAGCTACCTGAAGGGTATGGGCAAGCTTGGTGACAGAATGATTAAGAATACTGCCATTGAAGCAGAGGAAATGGGCAAATATGCAGGTTTGAAGATAGGTGAAGCCGGTAACGGCTGGAATAACAATGCCGGTAACTGGGAATAAGTCTTTACTAAGCTATAGTCTATCCATCCGTCTTTGTACGGATGGATTTTCTTTTCTTGTACATAGTCTTGGTTCTGGTCAGTTGTTGTTGCAGGAGAGTGTACATTGTGAACAAGGCGAGACCATGGCAGATGTATTGGAGCGAGGATTCCAGTTGCCAAGGGTGCGTGGCCGTCAATACGAGAGGGTAATACTCTATTCCACATCTCCAAGTACCAGAATCCCTTTGGACGAGTTTCGAAGAGAAGATATGTTGGCTGTGTACAGAATCACCTTTGCTGGTGTATCTGTACGTCCAGAAGATATGTGCTTTCAAGTGCTTCCAAATCTGGATGTAGTAGAGATTTTTACTATTCCTGCACCTGTAGCAGAAGCTTTGCGACATTATTATCCAAGTGCCATGATCCAAGGGCTCTATGGAACTATGCTCTGTCAGGTGGCAGAAATGCAGCAAGGTAGCACCTTGCCTGTCAGTTACCATGCAATAGTTCTGGAAGGCGGCTTGATGGTTGCAGTTCTGCGGCATGGACGTTTGCATTTTGCCAATGTGTTCCATGCACCTGGCAATGCCGACATATTGTACTTTATGCTTTACGTATGGAAAAACCTCTCATTGGATGCATGGCACGATTCCTGTACGCTGTATGGAGCAGACGAGGACTTATATAATAATGTTTGTCAGTATTTGGCAAATGTAGATATACGTGAACTATCCATATAGTCAGACAATATAGACCTATCTCTTTGCTGTCACATATAAGAAACCCAAGACAATGCGAGTAATCACAGGTAAATATAAAGGTCGTCATTTCGACATTCCCCGCACGTTTAAGGCGCGTCCAACTACCGACTTTGCCAAGGAAAATCTTTTCAATGTGCTCAATTCATATATGGATTGGGAGGAGGAACCAGTTGCCTTGGATTTGTTTGCAGGTACAGGTAGCATAACGCTTGAACTGCTTTCCCGTGGGTGTTCCCGCGTTATCAGCGTTGAAAAGGACCCTCTGCACTTTAAGTTCATAAAGGAGTTCATCGACAAGTTGCAGGATCTTTCTGCCATCCCTATTAAGGGCGATGTGTTCAAATACATCAGTCAGTGCAGGGAACAGTTCGACTTTATCTTTGCTGATCCCCCTTATGTATTGAAGGAAATACCAGAACTTCCTGATATGATTTTGGAACGCAATCTGCTGAAAGAAGATGGACTGCTTGTTGTTGAGCATGGAAAGGACCACGATTTCAGCCAGCATCCCCGCTTTGTTGAGCATCGTCATTACGGTAGCGTCAACTTCTCCTTCTTTCAGTAAGATTGTCTGCTAAATATGAAATGCTTCGCCACATCGGTCGCGACCATGTGGCTGAAGCATTTCATGTGTGATGTGGCTATGTTCTTTACCAGGGGCGCATCCCACCGTTGCGTCCACCACCATATCCTCCTCCTGGGAATCCACCGCCAGGACCGCGTCTGTTGCCAGAACCTTGACTGCTTTTTCCGCCAAGCAGGTTCAGGCGGTATGATACGCGGAACATAACATACGAATAGATGGCATTTGTGTATGAGTCGGTACGTGATGTGGCAGAGATTGAACGCGAGATGTTGCTGCGTTCACCCAGAATGTCGTACCAATGCGCGCTGACGATGAGGTTCTTCTTCTTCAGGAAAGCATGTTGCAGACTGGCATTCCAGATGAGTTCCGTGGTGTTCATGCTTGCATCGGCATATCCCCTGCGGTAATTGGGACCTATGTCTGAACGCAGGGTTGTGCCCCATGGCGCAGTGATGGTGAAGTTGCCTCCATAGTTGAAGTTCCATGAATCCATATTGGCTCTGGTGTTATCCTCGTTGCGTGCATGTTGGTAGTTGAAGCTGCCGTTCACTCCCACCTCTATGGAACCTGTTTCGCCCCATTCTGTACGGTAGTTGAATCTTAGACTTGAGCCTATGCCCAGGTCCTTGGTTGTTGCTTTGTTGAGCTCTCCTCTTTCAAGTGCATTTTTGAAAAGGGCCTGCATGTCTTCTACTGTCTCTGGTGTCTTCAAGCCGTTGATGGCCGATGAGATATATCCCACATTGTTGGAGTAGCGGATGTTGGAGTGCAGGTTCATGGAGAAGTGCTTGGCGGTATCCAGTGCCGTATTGAAACCTATATTGGCAGACGTATTCCAGTTGCCGTCTATGTTCATGGGTCGGCTGTATCTATTGCCAGTTTCTGCATCGTAGATGGTGGCAGAAGACACGGAACGGTCGGTTGTGGAGTATGAGGCTCCTGCAGACCAGTTCATGTGTCTTTCTGTGTACGAACCGTTGTAGTTCATGTTCACGTTGTTTGTCCAACTGCTTTCCAGGCCGGCATTACCCATGCTCACGTATTGTGGGTTGCTGTTGTCCATTACCTCTATCAAGCTGGTCATGCTGGGTTGCGACATGCGCCCGTTGTAGCGGAACTGCAACTGGCTTCCCTTGTTTATCTTCCAGCGGGCATGTATTCTCGGTGCCCAGTTGAATATGTTGCGCACAATGGTCGTGTCTATTTTGTTCTTCTCATAATCCATGTGTGTGGTCTGAGGTTGGAAGGATGCTCCGAAATTGAAGCGCAGTTCCTGCTCGTTCTCGAACTTGCGTGTATAGCGTAGCAGGAGTTGTGCATTGTGGTTGTACTCGTTATATGTGGCATATTGCGAGTTCTCCCTGTTTAGCAACCAGTTCAATGTATCCACTCCTGGAATGTATCCCATGTATAGCTGTTCGGCGGTAAGTGGTGTGAAACCGTTAATTTCGGGATGCTCTTCCAGAAGTTTATGCAGGTCGTACATGGAACGGTCGCTATCTGAGAAACGGTATTGGAACTGATAACTGCCTTGCAGGTTCATGTATTTTGTCAGCGGCTCAGTATAGCTCAGGCGTGTGTTGATGTTCCAGTTGGTGCTTGGACTTTCATTGAAGCGGTTGGTGTATGTTCTGGAGTCGGTCTTGTAATACCTGATGTCCGAGGAGTTCCATGATTCGCTTCCCGAATTAGAGTAGCTGCCGTTCAGGTTCAGTGTTATGTTTCTGCCAGGTTTGCCCAAACGGCGGTTAATCTGGAACCAGCCGTTGGCATTGTTGGAGGCATTGCGCGACATGCTGTTGTTCACATTGCTGTTTACCAGAATCTCCTCGTATATCTGGTGGTCGTTCTTTCCGTCATTGTCTGTATCTGTGGAGTCGTTGAATTCGGCAAGGGGAGAATCCATGCCGGCCTCGTATGGGTCAGCATCAAAGGTTACCGAAGCGCTCTGCGAGTCTGAACTGCCCTCAGAGTGTGAGTATGAGGGGCGGAAGATTATGTTGGTCATAGAGTCTGGCATCCATTCAAGGAACAGGTCGGCATTAAGGCCCCAGTTCAGGTTCTCGCTTGAACTCATGGAGTTGCTCCATGTGCTGCTGGCTCCCAACAGGAATGTCTCAGAGTTACTTCTTGAATAGTTCTCGCGGAAGGAACGGTTTGCCCTTACACTGCCGCCCAGTTTCAGCAGGCCTGCCTCATAGGGGCGCTTGCCGTTTTCCCATGCTACGTTCAGGCCTCCCATCTGGTTAGACACGATGCCGCCGCCATTGCTTGAGTTGTCTGTATTGGCAAAGAGAGCGAACTGCAAGTTGTCCAGGATTCGCATCACGTTCAGTCTGCCGGTGTATCTGTCTTGTGTGCCATAGCCTCCCTCTACGGTTACAAGCCACCCTTCTTTCATGCCCTTCTTCACGGTCAGGTCCAATACGGCTTCTTCCTCTCCGTCGTCAATGCCGGTCACACGGCTGTAGTCGCTTTGTCTGTCATAAGCCTTGATATTCTTCACCATCTTTGTGGGGATGTTCTTCATGGACAGTTTGGTGTCGTTGCCGAAAAACTCCTTGCCATCCACCATAATCCTTTTGATGGTCTTGCCGTTGTGTGTGATGGTGCCATCTTCGGCTATTTCCACGCCTGGCAACTTCTTTACCAGTTCCTCCAGTACGGCTCCTTCGGGCATGCGGAAGGCATCGGCATTGAAGACGAAAGTGTCCGCCTTCATTTCCACCTGTGCCAGTCTGGCTACGACATTAGCTTGTTGCATCAGCTTGGCATCTTCTGCCAAGGCTATGTTGCCAAGGTTTGTCTTCTCGGTCTTCTTGTTTAGTGTCAGGTTCTTCGTATAGGTTTTGAAACCCATGTAGCTGATGCGTAGAATATATTCTCCTCCTTTCTTTGGGGAGATAGTAAACAGGCCATCATTGTTAGTTGCTGCACCGGTAACCTGGGTGCTGTCCTTGGCATTAAGTAACAGTGCAGTGGCGCCAGGCAGTACCTCTCCGCTACTTTGTTCCGTTACTTTACCTGTGATGGTGAATTTCTGTGCCCAACTCTCCATGGGACATGCCAATAAAAGCAGTACCATTATGGGCAGGAAGAAGAGTTTCTTGTTCATAAGGGGGGTGTAAAATGTGCGCATATATATTATAAGGACACGCGCGTGTGCAAATGGTTTAAATAAGGGCAGTAATTTGCGTGCTTTTACAAGCCATATAGAGAGTCTCTATTATATGGAAGCCATGATTCCTGTACTATGTCAACTCTCCCTGTAATAGTCCAGCATCTCCTCTATCTCCTCCATTGATGCAGTCTGGTTTATGCGGATGTCGCCTATGCCGCCCAGCAGGGTGAAGTTGATGTCGCTGCCCTGGTTCTTCTTGTCGTGTGACATGAAGTTGCATAGCATATCGTAATGCTTGCACTCGTACAGGAACTTGCCGTAATGCTCCTTTACGTAGGCCTCCATCTGGTGCATCTCCTTGGCAGGGAAACCGCATTTGCGTGCACTCAGGTACAGTTCCATCAGCAGTCCCCATGCCACGGCATATCCGTGGAGCACGGTTCTTCCCTCCTTCAAGGCCAGACTTTCAATAGCATGTCCAGCGGTGTGACCCAGGTTCAGCGCCTTGCGGATGCCCTTCTCTGTTGGATCTTCGTTCACGATCTGTTCTTTGACGTTCACACTCTTTGCTACCAAGGTCTGTAGCGTGGCATAGTCAGGGGCGGATATGTCAAAGCACAGCAGCTCTGCCCAGTCCTCCTTGCTGCTCAGCAAACCATGTTTCAGCATCTCGGCATAACCGGAAAGCAGGTTCTCTCTGTCCAGCGTGCGCAGGAAGGTACTGCTTAGTATCACGCATCGGGCACAGTTGAACACACCTATTTCGTTCTTCAGTCCACCAAAGTTTATACCGGTCTTGCCGCCTACGGACGCATCAACTTGCGAGAGCAGGGTGGTGGGGATGTTTATGTAGGTCATGCCCCTCTTGAAGGTGCTTGCCGCAAAGCCGCCAAGGTCGGTAACCATTCCTCCTCCAAGGTTCACCATCAGCGAATGTCGTGTGGCCTCAGACTTCTGCAGGGCGGTCCACACGCTTGCCAGTGTTTCCAGCGTCTTGGCTTCGTCTGTAGGTGCTATCGTTATCACGATGGCATCCTTCATGAGTGCATAGTCCTTCACTACAGGCCAGCACAGTTCCTTCGTAGTCGTGTCGGTTAGTACGAATAGTTTGTCGTGTTCCACCTTGCCAATGGCTTCAGTAAGACTCTGTTCCAGATTGTCGGCTATAATAATGTCCTGATTCACGGTCGTTTTGCTTTCTTGGGGTTACTTTGATGCTCGTACAATGTCCGCACCTCTGTAATAGAACTTCAGAATGTCCTGATACGGATGTCCTTGTTGTCCCATTACAGCAGCGCCAATCTGGCACATGCCCACGCCGTGCCCCCAGCCTTTGCCGTTCAGAGTGAAGCCGGCAGGTGCTTCTTCGCCGTCCTCGTAGTAGGGAACTGCATCAAAGGCACTGGACAGCAGGTGCGTATCGCTCAGTGCACGCCTTATCTCCAGTTCCTTGCCTATGGTCATGGTGTGTTCTGTTCCCACAATCTTCAGTTTGCTCAGGTGACCGCCTGGACCACGTTCTATGGGAACCAGTTCCAATACCTTGCCAAAGTCAATGCTGTACCTGTCTTTCAGAAGTTTGGTTATTTCTTCCTGCTTGATACGCGTCTCCCAATTGTAGAAGTCAGCAGTTTCCTGGTCATAGGCATTCAGTACTCGCGCCAGCAGTTTCTGGTCGTATGTCTTGCAATACGGGTCCTCTATGCTTTGCAGATAAGGCTTGTGTATATTCTCCCAGGCATACTGGAACTCCTCTGTCTTGCCACCGCAACATTTGGAGAAGCGTGCGTCGCATATTTCGCCTTCGTACATCAGCACCTCTCCGCGTGTAGACGATACTGCCTCTTTGGCCTGTGCATTGGTGGCACGTGTTATGCCCTGGTATCTCTGGCAATGGTCGTCGGCACACACGTCAAAGATAGTGTGGTCCTCGCGGTCGTGCCAGCGCACTATCTCCTTGTCTGTCTTGGTAAAGGCAAAGAAGGCCTGATGCTTTTCGCCCAAAGACTTGCGCTTCTGTATCTGTGCCAGCAGCCAGCTTCTGCTTATCACGGCGGCGGCTTTCATGAATTCCATCGGGCAGTCGGCATTCATCTCGCTGGAGATGACACTGGTCAGGTAGTCTTCTACCGACAGTACGTTAATAGCCACAATCTTGTCTTCGTGCACCACCAGACGCAGAGTTCCTTGGAAGGTCTGCGATTCCTGGCGTTCCCAGTGGAACTGTATGCCTATGGTCACATTGTGCAGTGTGAAACTGGGTTCTGTGCCCTCGTCGTTTTCGGTAGGTCGGAAGGTCAGGTTGCGGTAGAGCTGGCCGTTCCAACGAATGGAACCGTCCTCCAGTACAACCTCCTGTTCTCCGCTTATGGTCTGTCCCTTGGCAGTGTATTCTCCGTTTATGCAGAAGTTCAGTTTCGTATCGCTCATCACGCCTACGGCAACTTCTGTCTCCTCCTCCATTTCATATCCCGGCAAGGCTTCTTCACTTGATGCAACTTCCTCCACAGGTTTCTTCTCCTCTTCCTTCGGAGCATCGGTCAGTTCCTCTATGATGGGCAGTATTTCCTCCTCGGTCATGGTCACCTCCTTCAGTATTTCGGCAAACCACTCCGGAGTCACCTTGCGGAAGTCCTCCTCGCGTGGGGTTATCAGCAGGCCGCCCATGTCCAATGCGCCCGGCGATACCACCAGCTTACCCTCGCCTTCAGCGTAGTAGCAGTCGGGACGATGCTTCTTTCTGGGGAATATCAGCGTGACGATTTCGTCTTCTCTGCCTATGCCGCCTTCCTGGCGCCATGAGATAAGGTTTATTCTTGGTTCGCTCTCCTCGCCAATGATGGGCAGAGCCTGATACAGTCTCTGGCATAGTATGCTGTCTGTCTCGGCAGGCAGACTTCTTATCACGAATACTGGGCATACATATCCCTCCAGCAGGTACAGTCCGCAGGTGTCGCTCGTATTGCCGGCTTCCTGCATGGACACGGCATGCGCTCCTGTCAGCGGATATATCTTGCGCAGGTAGTTCTCGTATATCTTCCAGTCGCGTTCTATGGGCACTATTCCCCTCTGTCCAGCTTGCAGGTGCATGTGGTCGGGGCATGATGCTCCGCACATGGGACCGTTGTAGAAGATTATCTGGCCAGGCATTGTCCATGCCATGTGGCGCATTGTGCCGAAGTGCGTCCAGATGGACTGCGGTGTATGACGCCTTGATGGAATGGTAAAGTGCTGGGGCAGGATAGGGTAGGGGTTTACCAGTATCTGGTAGTGTTTTTCCATTTTCAGGGCACGCTGCTCCTTGGGGCGGTTGTGGTCACACAGGAAGCAGGGGCGCTCCTTTATGTCCTTGGCTTCTATGCTTGCACCGGTGGAGACTATGCGTGCCGGGTTCCATTGCACGGCCAGTGTGTTCTCTGCCAGTCCGCGCTTGCCCTCAGTTTCTTCCTCCGGGGTGTGGACGGCCAGTTCGCGTGTCTGCACTTTGCTCAGGTCTTCATAGCTCTTGCGTGCAAAGTCCCAGTTCTCTAGTTCGCTCTGGAAGAACTCTTCTACCTCCTCGGCATTCACCTCGTGCTGCCACAGGGCATTCAGCAGGCAGCGTGCCTGTATCTCCTGGGTGCGGAGCTGGTCCTTGTATTGGTTGTTGCGGTTTATCTTTTCCTGGCTCAAGGCTGCATCGCTGTTGCCCTCCCAGCGTCGGCACAGGTACACCTCGTCGTATATGCGCCCAATGCGGTACCTGCGGCTTATCATCAGCCCCAGGGCATAGTCCTCGCCATAACTGGTGTTCGGTATCTGCAGTTCTCTCAGTACGGGGGTGTAGAAAGCACGTGGTGCTCCCAGTCCGTTTATTCTCAAGGCGTTGTTTCTGCCGTTTTGCGGTGTCCATTCCCTGTGGTCTATGAGTCCTGGCGGCAAGGTTTCCAGTTGGAAGTTGCACATCCTGTAACTGCCTATCACCATAGCGGCATTCTCTTCAATGAACATGTCCACCATCCTTTGCAGAGTGTCCTCGCCGCTATACAGGTCGTCGCTGTCCAGCTGCACCACAAAGCGTCCCACCCTTTCGTCGTGTACCGCCATGTTCCAGCATCCGCCTATGCCCAGGTCGTCGCGCTCGGGAACAATGTGTATCACCCTTGGGTCGCCAGTGTATTTCTCTATGATTTCCGACGTGTCGTCCGTGGAACCGTTGTCCACCACCATCAGGTTGTACGCAAAGGTGGTTTTCTGCATCAGCACGCTCTCTATTGCATCGGCTATGGTTCGTGCACGGTTGCGTACGGGTATCACCACGGAGGCTTCCACGTGGAAGTTGTTGCTGTCCTCAAACTTTATGGTGTCGAATTCACCGGCATGCATATAGGCATTGATGGCTCTGAGGTGTCTGGTGCAAGCCCTTTCCAGTTCCACCTGGCGTGCACGGTTCCTGGGATCTACATAGTCAAACTGCTTCTCTCCGGACAGGCGTGTGTCTGTCTCTACCTCTGTGTAGAGGAACTCCTGCACGTGCACCGGCAACTTATCTCTGGACAGGAACAGACGCAGGTCGTACAGGGCGGCAAACTGATATCGGTGCAGGTTCTCCTGGGCGATGTAGCGCTTCAGTCCCTCTGTGCTTATCAGCAACAGGCTGCCCATTTGGAAATCGTCCCTCACGCTGCCCAACTGATAATCAATCAGTGGCATTGCCTGACGCTCTCCCGCAGGAAGGGCAATGTAGTGGTCGGCATAAAGCATCAGTGCACCGTGGTCCTTGGCAATGGTAAGCATGCGGTCCAGCGCATGGTATCCCAGTTTCAGGGTGTCGTATTTGGTATAAAGCAGCACGTATGGTGCTGTTGCCGTTTCGGCAATGTATTTTATTGTTTTGGTGCTGCCTATGCTTTCTGTCAGGTGGTATATGTTGGCAACGTTACTGTCACTCCTCAAAGCATTTTCCGTTGCTTGTCCCTGTTGCTCGTCGCTCCAGGCAATAAAGCAGTCTATGTAGGTCTTCATATTTGTGTGTAGTTTTGTGCAAATATACATAAAATATGTGTAAAAGAGAAGTAAAGTGTTCGTTTTCGGATGCAACAATCAAGTTTACCATTGTCATTCTTGCGGTTTTCGCTAAATTTGCACCATGAAACTGCACATCTTCAATCCCGAGAACGATATGGCCCTGGCCAATGGTTCGCCTGGTTACACTCCACCTGCCAATATCCGTGCCTACCGTCGTCAGCATTGGGAGCTGCCCCGTAAGTGGGCTGCTCCCGAGGATGTTGTATGGGATGGAGAAGCGGGATTGGGGTATCTTTTCCGAGATGAGGCTAAGGCGCCGGAGATTTGTCCCTGGGGATGGTCACCGGCCTTGGTGCACGAACTGGAACTTGCTGGTGTGCCTAGGCGAATGATGCCCTCCAGGGAGTGGCTGGATAAACTCCGCACTCTTTCCGGCCGCCAGAGTACGGTGCAGGTGCAACGTGTTCTTGGGCTTGATGCAACGTGTTGCGATAGCCTTGACGACGTGTTGTCGTGCCTCTCGCAATGGGAGGCGGTTATCATGAAGTCTCCATGGAGCAGTAGCGGCAAGGGCCTGATGCAGACAGACAACCCCAATTGGCAGGGTTGGGTAGAGCGTGTCCTTCGTCAGCAGGGCTGTGTCATAGTGGAGCGTCTTCTGGAAAAGAAGCAGGATTTTGCCATGGAGTTTTGGATGAGGGGTGGTAAGGCAGAGTATGTAGGTTTGAATGTTTTTCGTACAGATGCCCATGGACATTTCATAGAAAACATCAAAGGTTCCGGGCAGGAAAAGGAGGATTGGCTGTCTGCTTTGCTTAAGGCTCCAGAGGCCATTGACGACATCCGTTGCTGGTATCAGGAGCGTTTGCCACGGTTGGCGCCATGGTACGAGGGGCCTGTAGGTGTGGACATGCTTGTTACATCCGACGGAAATCTACATCCATGCATAGAGATAAACTGGCGCATGACCATGGGGATGGTGGCGGTGTTGGAGGGTTGAACGTTGAACGTTGAACGATGAATGTTTGACGAAGGTTCTGTGAATTCCGTTCTGCGAAACCTGCAAAACCAAAAAGAGAATCCATCTTGTGATGAATCCTCTTTTCTTCTGTTGGGCTACCCGGACTCGAACCAGGAAAGGCAGGACCAGAATCTGCAGTGTTACCATTACACCATAGCCCAATCAATATGTTAGCGTCAAGGCTTGTCTTGCATGCAAGCGCTGTTCCTTGTTTGCGAGTGCAAAGGTAAGGCCTTTTTCTGATATGACCAAACATTTTCGTGAAAAAAAGCAAAAAAAGATGCCAATTCGATGCAATTCTTTGCTTACGACCTCTAAAAGTCGTACCTTTGGAGCTCAATAATATATATATAATGTATAAAGCAGGAAAACATAAGTTGCTTGATTCCATTATCGATGGCATTCAAGACAAGAAGGGCCACGATATAGTAGTTGTAGACCTCAGCGGCATAGAAGATACCATATGCACATATTTTGTGATTGCGCAGGGTGGCAGCCCCACTCAGGTTCATGCTTTGGCCATGAGTGTTGGTGACAAGGCCCGTGAGGTTTGCGGAGCACGCCCCTTGGCAGTAGACGGTTTGCGCAACAGCAATTGGGTGGCAATGGACTATGCAGACATTATCGTGCATATTTTCCTGCCCGAAGAGCGTGCCTTCTACGATATAGAGCATCTGTGGGCAGATGCCGAACTAACAGAAATACCAGATTTGGATTAGTTTAAGTCTACAGTTATGGCTAATAACAACAAGAAACAGAAGTCCTCTTTCAACTTTACCTGGGTATATCTTATTATCCTTGCCGTTCTGGGCTTCCTGTTTATAACGGGCGATGCCGAATCGCTTACACCTTCCTCAACCAAGGAGGTCAGTTACACCGAATTCCAGAATTGTGTGCGCAAGGGATATGGCAAGGAACTCCTGGCCAACAAGGACAAGGGTACTGCCGTACTGCAACTCCTTCCCGAGCATTATCGTGATGTCTTTCCCGGAACCAATGACTTCAAGGGTCAGAAGCCTTCCGTCATTACCCAGTATCCCAGTTCCGACAAACTGGACGAGTTCATGGAGGCAGAGCGTGCCAATGGCAACTTCAATGGTGAGGTGCGCTACGAGCACGAGGTGGATTCTCCCTGGTGGAGTTTCCTCATCAACATAGGTCCTATGCTCCTGCTCGTGTTCTTCTGGATCTTTATCATGCGCCGTATGAGCGGAGGCGGTTCTTCCAACGGTGATGCCGGTGGCGGCCCCATGGGCATCTTCAATGTGGGCAAGAGCCGTGCACGCTTGATAGAGAAGGACGATGCCAAGGTTACGTTCAAGGACGTTGCCGGTCAGGAGGGTGCCAAGCAGGAGGTGCAGGAGATTGTGGATTTCCTGAAGAACCCTGCCAAGTACACCGAACTGGGCGGTAAGATACCCAAGGGAGCACTGCTCGTAGGTCCTCCGGGAACAGGTAAGACCCTCCTTGCCAAGGCTGTGGCAGGCGAAGCCGACGTACCTTTCTTCTCCATGAGCGGTTCTGACTTTGTGGAGATGTTCGTCGGCGTTGGCGCCAGCCGTGTCCGTGACCTCTTCCGCAAGGCCAAGGAGAAGAGCCCCTGCATCATCTTCATCGACGAGATAGACGCCGTAGGCCGTGCCCGTAGCCGCAACATCAGCACCGGTGGCAATGACGAGCGCGAGAACACACTTAACCAGCTGCTCACAGAAATGGATGGTTTCGGTACCAACAGCGGTGTCATCATCCTGGCAGCCACGAACCGTGCCGACATTCTGGACAAGGCTCTGCTTCGTGCCGGACGTTTCGACCGACAGATACACGTTGACCTGCCCGATGTGAACGAGCGCCGTGCTATCTTCGAGGTGCACCTGCGTCCCATCAAGAAGGCTGATGACCTCGACCTTGATTTCCTTTCACGCCAGACCCCAGGTTTCTCTGGCGCCGACATTGCCAACGTCTGCAACGAGGCTGCCCTCATTGCTGCCCGCCATGGCCATAGCACCGTGTCCAAGGAAGACTTCCTTTCTGCCGTGGACCGCATAATCGGAGGTCTGGAGAAGAAGACTAAGGTGATGACCGTCGACGAGAAGCGCACCATAGCCCTTCACGAGGCTGGCCATGCCACCGTGAGCTGGCACCTGCAGTATGCCAATCCTCTTGTCAAGGTCACCATCGTTCCCCGTGGCCGTGCCTTGGGCGCTGCATGGTATCTGCCCGAGGAGCGACAGATTACCACCAAGGAGCAGATGCTTGACGAGATGTGCGCCACCTTGGGCGGACGTGCCGCCGAGGAGCTCTTCACCGGTCACATCTCCTCCGGTGCTATGAACGACCTCGAGCGTGTCACCAAGCAGGCATACGGCATGATTGCCTACATGGGCATGAGCGACAAGTTGCCCAACCTCTGCTACTACAACAACGACGAGTATCAGTTCCAGCGCCCCTATAGCGAGGAGACCGCCCGCCAGATAGATGCCGAGGTTCAGCGCATGATAGCCGAACAATATGCCCGTGCCAAGGCGCTGCTCGCCGAGAAGAGCGAGGGTCATGCCCAGCTTTCTCAGATATTGCAGGAGCGTGAGGTAATCTTTGCCGAGGACGTGGAAAACATCTTTGGCAAGCGCCCTTGGGCCAGCCGCACCGAAGAACTGCTGGATAGCGAACCTACACCCGAAATACCATAACTCCCTATCAACCCTAAGGCCTCTAAGGTTCCTTAAAGTCCCTAAGGTCAATAAAACAAATTGAAATGAAAAATCTCATCCTTCGTACCATCACCGGTGCTGCCTTTGTGGCGATATTGGTAGCATCCATCGTTTATAGCCCCTTCACATTCGGCGCACTCTTTGCCGTAGTTTCTGCGCTCTCTACTTTAGAGTTCTGCAATATTGTCAACAAGCAGGAGGGCGTTCGTGTCAACACCTTCATGTGCGCCATAGCAAGCATATTCCTGTTCATGGCATTGTTTGCCTACAATTGTGGCTATGCCAATGTGCTGATAATGCCTTCGTCCGTATTTCTGCCCTATGTGGCTATACTCATCTACCTGTTTGTATCGCCGCTGTATTTTGGCAGGCAGACAGCCCTGCAGTCATGGGCATACACGATGATGTCCCAGCTCTATGTTGCCCTGCCTTTTGCCCTGCTCAACTCCATAGCCTTTGTTCCATATCCCATGGGACCTCTTGGTACGGCCTACATATACATGTACCCCTTGGCAGTGTTCTTGTTCCTCTGGAGCAGTGATACCGGTGCCTACTGTGTTGGTTCCCTTTTGGGCAGGAAAATACCCTACAAGCTGTTCCCCAGTATCTCCCCCAAGAAGTCATGGGTGGGTAGTGTAGGTGGCACTCTTCTTGCTCTTGGCGTGGCCGCGATAGTTGCCCGTTTCGAACCCTCTCTCACTTTGCCACAGTGGATGGGCTTTGCTCTGGTGGTAGCAGTATTCGGCACATGGGGCGACCTTGTGGAAAGCCAGATCAAACGTCAGCTTGGCATCAAGGACAGTGGTAACGTGCTCCCCGGCCATGGCGGTTTCCTTGACCGTTTCGATAGCAGTCTCCTTGCTATCCCTGCATCCTTGGTGTACATCTACACCATCTGGAGCATGTAGTAAACTCTTCATTCTTATAGATACCCTATTTTGGTCCTCTCGAGGACAGACGCCCGTCCTCGGGACGTCAAGCCTTTGCCCTCGGGAGGACCGGCCTTTGTTCTCGGGAGGGCCAAAATGCAACCCTCGGAGCGTGCTTTTTAGGGAGGAGTAAACCCCAAATCGGATTTGGAGTGATACAAAGCAAGCGGCGGAGTGCCTGTGAAAGGTAACTCCGCCGCTTGCTTTAGTATAAATAAGGTGTGGCTTACTTAGCCTCCTTCATCTTCTGTGCCATGATGGCGAGCTCTGCTTTGAGAGCCTCTACCTTTTTCTGCATCTGGTCTACCAGAGAGTTGCCCTTCTTGGAAGAGGCTGTGAGGAAGCCTATGTTGTTTTCGTAGGTGCGTATTTCAGCCTGCAGCTGCTCGTAGATGCGCTGCATGCGCTGGCGGTCGCCACCTGCTGCCTCCTGTATTTTCTGGAAACGTCCGGCGGTGCGTGCCTGGATGCGTGCACCACGGGCACGGTCGTACAACTGGTCACAAACCTCACGGTATTGGGTGTATGCCTGGTCCTTTTCCTTGAAGGGAACGTGGCCCACGGCATTCCACTTGGCTTGGAGTTCCTTCACTTCGTCCAGATTAACCTCGCCCTCTGCTTCAAGAAGTGCCTGAAGCTGTGCTGTAATCTCCTGCTTCTGCTGCAGGTTCTGCTTCTGCTGGTCGCGCTCGCCGCTGTTGGCCTGCTTCTTAGCATCGAAGAAGGCATCGCATGCGGTGGTGAACTCCTTCCAGAGCTGGTCGCTGTATTTGCGTGAAACGGGACCAGTTGTCTTCCATTCCTTCTGCAGGGCTACCAGGGCATCTGTGGTAGCACGCCAGTCGGTGCTGGTGCTCAGTTCCTGTGCCTTGGCAACGAGAGCCTTTTTCTTTTCCAGGTTCTCTGCCTGGCCGTCCTTGATGCTCTTGTAGAACTCTGCCTTACGGGTAAAGAACTGGTCGCAGGTCTGGCGGAAGCGCTCAAAGATGGTGCTGTTCTGCTTCTGGGGGGCGAAACCGATGGTGCGCCATTGTGCCTGGAGTTCCAGAACCTGCTTGGTGAGAGCGTCCCATTCTATCTTCTTGCCTTCACCCTCGGTCTGCTGGAGCAATGCCTCTGCCTGTTCGCATAGGGCGGTCTTCTGTGCCAGATTCTCTGCCTCGCGAGCCTTGATGCCCTCGAAGTGTGCCTGATGGCGCTTGTTTATCTCAGTTGAAGCATTCTTGAAACGTGTCCAGAGGTCCTCGCGCAGGTCGCGCTCCACGGGACCGGTCTCCTTCCACTGCTGGTGCAGGGCCTGCAACTGGCCGAAGGCGCTGATTACGTCCTCCACGGCAAGCAGGGCTTCGGCCTTCTCGCAGAGGTCGGTCTTTATCTCCAGGTTCTTGCGGAAGTCATAGTCGCGCATCTCGTGACCCAGCTTCAGCAGGTCGTAGAACTGCTCGGTATAGAGCTGGTAGTTCTTCCAGATCTCTGTGCTCTGCTCGGCAGGAACTGCGCCTATCTCCTTCCATGCCTGCTGCAACTGCTTGAACTGGTCGAAGTTTGCGCCCACCTCCTCGGGAGTGGTGGTCAGCTGCTGTATCTGCTCCAGTATGGCAGTCTTGCGCTGGAGGTTGTCGGCACGCTCCTCCTGAAGGCGGAGCTGTTCGGCAGCACGACGCTCACGAATGGCCTGCATAGCCTGACGGAAGGTCTCCTCCTGTGGATCCATAACGGGAACGTAGGTTGCGGGGTCGCCACCCTGTTCGATGTACTCCTGGCGTGCCTGTTGGAGCGCCTGGTTGTGATAACGATAGAAGAGCTGCTTGAGCATTTCCACATCGCCCTTCTCGGGGATGATCTCGGCCTGTGCCAGTTCCTGTGCACGTGCCACTACCTCTTCTTTAGTGTTGAGCTGTATGTTTTCTATATTTTCCATAATTCTATGTTGGACGTTTAACGATTAACGTTTAACGATTAATGTTTAACGATGGACTTAATGTTCGTATCTGTTTCCTATTGTAGGGACGCTGCGTGCAGCGTCCGCATTATGCGTTCTTTATCGTTTTCGGACGCTGCACGCAGCGTCCTTACTGCCTCTCGTTTCCCGTATCTATATGCTTCCTTTCATAGAGGGGAGGGTCGGGGAGGGGTCTAAATCCACTTCTTGTGTCTGAAGAACCACCAGAAGAGCAGTGTTATGCAGACGGTAAGTATGATTGCCATTGGGAAGCCCCACCAGACCTCTTCCATTCCGTTTATCAGGTTCATGCCGAACAATGAAGCCATCAGTGTGGGGAACATCATGATAATGGAGATGGAGGTAAGCATCTTCATGACCTGCGACATGTTGTTGTTGATAAGGTTGGCATAGGTGTCCATGGTAGAGTCCATGATGTTGGCATAGATGCCAGCAGTCTCACGGGCCTGTGCAAACTCGATATTCACGTCTTCAATAAGGTCGGCATCCAATTCGTCCACCTTCAGTTTGAATTTCAATTTGGAGAGCAATGTCTCGTTGCCGCGAATGGAGGTGATAAAGTAGGTAAGCGAATCCTGCAGGCGTGACAGGGCTATAAGGTCGGCATTGTCCACCTTGCGGTCCAGGTTACGTTTGCTCTGGTCTATGAGTGCCTGTATCTGCTTCAGACGCTTCAAATACCACACAGCACTGCAAAGGAACAGACGAAAGACCATATCCACAGAGTCAGTAAAGCCGAGCCCTCTGCGCTGCTGGTATGTAACAAAGTCTATCATCATGTTTGTCTCGAAGTTGCACACGGTAATGCAAACGTCGTCCTTCATGATGATACCCAGTGGTATGGTAGTGTAGGGGGTGCGGGAGCGTACTTCCTTTACGTATGGGATACGCAGGATTATCAGCGTCCACCCCTCGTCGCGGTCATAACGGGGCCGCTCGTCGGTATCGGCGATGTCATCAAGGAAATAGTCTGGTATGCCCAGTGTCTGTTGCAGGTACTGGGTATCCTCCTCGTCGGGACATGTCACCTGAACCCAGCAGTTCGGTGTCCACTCCTCTATGGTTCGGAGTCCGTTTTGTGTATTCCAGAAGGTTCTCACTTCAGTACGTTTTTAATGCCGTTCAGACAAAATTGCCTACAAATATATAAAAAAGTAGTAAAAGGAGCAGACGAAAGTGTCTTTTTTTGTTAAATCAGCAAGACTTTTGTCTGTTTTCCTTAGCGCAGCGCTGCAATGTCATTGGTCAGTTGCACGAATTGCTCCACGGAAAGCTGCTCTGGGCGCAGGGTTCCGAAAGGATGTTCGGCAGGAATCATCCCCTTCAGCGAACCGCGCAGCATCTTGCGCCTTTGCTGGAAGCTCTGCTTCACTATGCGTGTGAGCAGGGATACATCGCATCCGGGGTCGGTGACGCCGTTGCGTGTCATGCGTATTACGGCAGAGTGAACCTTGGGTGGCGGGTTGAACACGCCGGGAGGAACGGTGAAGAGATACTCCACATCGTACCACAGCTGTACGAGCACCGTGATGATGCCGAAGGCCTTTGTCCCTGGCTTGGCTGCCAGGCGCTCTGCCACCTCCTTCTGTATCATGCCCGTGCAGCAGGGGATGTAGTCCTTGTAGTCCAGCATCTTGAAGAATATCTGCGAGGAGATGTTGTAGGGGTAGTTGCCGGTAAGCACGAACTGGCCACCCTCAAATGTGCGGTCCAGGTGCATCTTCAGGAAGTCGTCGGCAATGATGTTGTCCTCAAAGTCGGGATAGGTGCGCCTGAGGTAGTCCACACTCTCCGAGTCCAGTTCCACCACCTTCAGCGGTCGTGGCTTCTGCATCAGGTATTGCGTCATCACACCCATGCCGGGACCAACCTCCAGCACTGGAAGGTCGGGACATGCGTCCACTGTGTCTGCTATGCGGCGTGCTATGCTCAGGTCTGTCAAAAAGTGTTGCCCGAGAAACTTTTTCGGCTTAACGAGGGCCATATATGGTATTTTTTTGTAAATTTGCATACGAAGATACGGATATTTGGCAAATGTACCAAGGGAATCCCCGTGAAATTGCCCGAAGGCTCTGAAAATTGATTTTGATATACCTTTGTGAAGACAACCTTAAAATACATACTTAGAATAGGATTGCCTCTGCTTCTGGCCGGTGTTATTTTGCATTGGATGTACAGCGGTGTGGATTGGGGTGCCGTGTGGGCAGCCCTGGAGGGAGGCATGAACTGGTGGTGGATGCTCCTGAGTATGCCCTTTGGCATATCGGCACAGGTCTTCAGGGCCTTGCGTTGGAGGGTGGTGCTCAAGCCTATGGGCGAGAACCCCTGTCTCTCTACCTGCTGCAACAGCATCTTCCTCAGCTATGCCTCGTCTTTGGCCATCCCCCGTGTGGGCGAAGTGCTCAGGTGCGGCGTGCTCTCCAAGTATGAGAATATCAGTTTCACGCGCCTCGTTGGTTCCGTAGTGAGCGAACGTGTGGTAGATATGAGCATGGTGTTCCTCTTCTCCCTGGTGACCATGCTTACGCAGATACCCGTCTTCCTGGACTTCTTTGAGGAGACGGGGCTTGACCTCCGTGGTTTCCTCGGGCGTTTCTCTGAAACCGGTTATTGGGTTACCGCCCTGTGTGCCGTGGCGGCATGCGTGCTGATGGTGTTGCTTATGAAGAAGTTGAAACTCTTCTCCCGTACCAAGGCCAAGTTTGCCAAACTCGTGGAGGGCATGACCAGTGTGGCACGGTTGCAGAACCCCTGGCTCTTCCTGCTCTATAGCGTTGGCATCTGGCTTAGCTACTACCTGCACTTCTATATAGCCTTCTATTGCTTCTCCTATACTGCCGGTCTTGGCCCCGTGGCTGCCCTCGTTGCCTTTGTGGTAGGCTGCTTTGCCGTGCTGGTTCCCACACCCAACGGAGCAGGCCCCTGGCACTTCGTGGTAAAAACAGCTCTTGTGCTCTATGGCGTGCAGGACAACGATGCCGCCGTGTTTGCCCTCATAGTGCACACCCTGCAAACCATGCTCACCGTGGTCCTTGGCCTCTATGCCCTTGCAGCCCTGGCGATGACGAGAATGATTAAAACGAAAGATCATCCCAGGCCCTCCTAGGCCTCCTAGGCCTCTAGGCCCCCTTAGGAATCCTAGGTCCTCCTAGGTTTTCCTAGGCTTTCCTAGGCCTTCCTAGATCCTCCTAGCCCCCCTAAAAAAACCAAAACCTAAAACCAATAAATATGACTATCAACGACCTTAACCCCAGAGAGATTTGGCAGAACTTCTATCTGCTTACCCAAGTTCCCCGTCCCAGCGGCCATTTGCAGAAGGTACAGGAATTCCTCCTTCAGTGGGCTGCCGAGCGCGGCATAGAGGCATTCAAGGACAATGCCGAGAATATCGTTATGCGCAAGCCTGCCACTCCCGGCAAGGAGAATTGCCGCACTGCTGTCATGCAGGCTCACATGGACATGGTGCCACAGAAGACCGACGAGAGTACACATAACTTCGAGACCGACCCCATCCAGACATGGGTAGACGGTGAGTGGCTCAAGGCAAAGGGCACTACACTGGGTGCCGATGACGGTATCGGCGTTGCTGCTATCATGGCTGTATTCGAGTCAAAGGACATAGAGCACGGACCTCTGGAAGCACTTATCACTGCCGACGAGGAGACCTGCATGTACGGTGTTAACCACCTGAGTGCCGACACCCTGAAGGGCGACATCCTGCTGAACATCGACAATGAGAACATGGGCGAGTTCGTCATCGGCAGCGCCGGTGGCGTGAACATTACCGCCACAATGAAATATCAGGAGGTAGACACCGATGCCGACGACGTTGCCGTTAAGGTTAGCGTGGCAGGTCTGCGTGGTGGTCACTCCGGTCTGGAAATCAACGAGGGCCGTGGCAATGCCAACAAGCTGCTGGCTCGCATTGTGCGTCAGGCCATCTTGGACGACGAGGCACGTCTGGCCACATGGCACGGCGGCAACATGCGCAATGCCATCCCACGTACCGCCGAGGCAGTGCTCACCCTGCCCAAGGAGAACGTGGACGACCTGAAGGAACTCTGCGACTTCTGCCAGAAGCAGTTCGTGGACGAGTACCGTGGTGTTGAGCACAGCATAGAGGTAAGCATGGAGCAGGTGGAACTGCCCGCAAAGCAGGTTCCAGTGGAGATTCAGGACAATCTGGTCAGCGCCATCATGGCATGCCACAACGGCGTCCTGCGCTTCATCCCCAGCATCCCCACTGTGGTGGAGACCAGCAGCAACCTTGCCATCATCAACATTGGCGAGGGCAATGCCGAGATTCTTATCCTGGCACGAAGCAGTTGCGATACCCAGCTGGAGTTCCTGCAGGAGATGATGGTATGCACCTTCGGCATGGTGGGCATGAAGGTTGAGTTCGGTGGTCAGTATGGTAGTTGGCAGCCTAACTTCGACTCTCCCATCGTAGCAAAGATGGTAGACGTGTACAAGCAGTGCTTCAACGAGGATGCCAAGGTGGAGGTATGCCACGCCGGTCTCGAGTGCAGCATTATCGGTGCCCTGTATCCCAATATGGACCTCGTGAGCTTCGGTCCAACAATGCGCTCTCCCCATACCCCCGACGAGCGTTGCAACATCCCCAGCGTAGAGAAGTTCTGGGTATTCCTCAAGGCCCTGCTGGCAAGCATTTAACAAACAGACCCTCCCCCAACCCCTCCGCAGGGGAGGGGAGTGGTTACATTTGCAACAAGAAGCTGTATATACTCCCCTCCCTTGTGGAGGGGGCGGGGGAGGGTCCCCTATTTATTAGATGAACTTAGACGAACTATACAAGGCACGATATGTGCTTAACGGCATTATCCGCCGTACGGATCTGGTTCAGGCACCACGCCTGAATCCGGATGCCGATATCTACCTGAAGCCCGAGAACCTGCAGGTTACGGGTTCCTTCAAGGTGCGTGGCGCATGCTACAAGATTTCCCAGCTCTCTGCCGAGGAGAAGGCACGAGGCGTTATAGCCTGCTCGGCAGGCAACCATGCCCAGGGCGTTGCACTTGGTGCCACACATGCCGGGGTAAAGTCCCTCATCTGCCTGCCCGAAGGTGCTCCCATCAGCAAGGTAGAGGCTACACGCCGTTATGGTGCAGAGATCTGCCTGGTGCCAGGTGTGTACGACGATGCATATCAGCATGCACTGAAACTGCGCGACGAGCACGGTTACACCTTCGTGCATCCCTTCGACGATGAGAAGGTTATAGCAGGTCAGGGCACTATAGGTCTGGAACTCCTGGAGCAGTTGCCCGATGTGCAGTGCGTAATCGTTCCTATTGGCGGTGGCGGTCTTGCCAGTGGTGTGGCCTATGCCATTAAGAGTCTCAACCCCTCCGTGGAAGTATGGGGCGTGCAGGCTGCCGGAGCGCCCAGCATGTATCACAGTGTTGTTGACGGCCATATCATGCGCTTGCCCAACGTGAGCACCGTTGCCGATGGCATTGCCGTGAAGCAGCCAGGCGAACTCACCTACGACCTATGTCACAAGCACTTGGATGGTATTGTCACCGTAACCGAGGACGAGATATGTGCCGCTATCCTTGCCATCATCGAGCAGCAGAAGATGGTGGTGGAAGGTGCCGGTGCTGTGTCTGTGGCTGCTGCCATGTTCAACAAGGTTCCCATTGCAGGCAAGAAGACCATCTGCATCCTCAGTGGCGGTAATGTGGACGTTACCATCCTGAACCGTGTCATCCACCGAGGTCTGGTAAAGAGCGGCCGTATCTGCAAGCTCACCATCACACTCGAGGACAAGCCTGGTCAGCTCGTTGGCGTCAGCCAGATAATATCCTCTATGGGAGGCAATGTGGTGAAGGTGAACCACGAGCGCAGCGACGACTCCAACCGTGTTACCGACTGCATCCTGCAGCTCCAGGTGGAGACCCGCAACCACGAGCACGTTGAGGCCATCCGCACCGCCCTGCAGGAAGCAGGCTTCAGCACACAGTGCCAAGTGTACTGAACGTTGACTGCTTTAGCTTGATGAGCGTAGGCGAATAATGTTTAACGATTAACGATTAACGTTGAACGTGGTAGGGACGCAGCGTGCTGCGTCCGAGTACAATAACCAAAGCGGACGCTGCAGCAGCGTCCCTACATCTCCAAGCGGGAGCAGGTTCGACGAAGACAAAACTGTAAGTAACCGATAACGTGGTAGGGACGCAGCGGCTGCGTCCGAAACACCAACCAAGACCTGCATCCGCCCCCTTTGGCCTCTTCAACAAGATTAAACAGAACCAGTATTAGAGATTAAGAGTGTACACTCTGGGACAAAGTCCTTGATTAATTACCCTTGGAAGGGTCCATACAGGTTTGAGTTATTCAAAGGATAGCCAATCTCCAAATCTCTAATCCTTCAGTGTGCAACCCCTAACCCTTACCCTCTAACTTCTAACCCATAGTCCTTTTTCGTCAATATGAATAATAAACCAGAAATTATTAAATCCACCTCGCAGGAACATGCGCAAGCTATAAACCTGATGCGTGGTTTTATGGAATCCGACAAGCCTAAGGTTGGAATCTTTTGGTATGATTATGTCAACAACATACTTTTTGGAGTTCAAAAAGGAGATGTGGAATTGTATTTAAACCAAGGCAATAGCGTGACATTCCCCAAGCTGCACAAAACATATTGGCAGAAGCAGCATCATCGTGCAGTCGCAAAGGGAGATACAGGTTCGATATTCTATCAGGAGCATAACTATACACTGATTCCTCGTGGAAGAATATTTTTTGAGAATGGTATCTTTTACGTTAACGTAGGTAGTTGGATAAATGGCCTTATTGAAGGAGAGCAATGTATAGATAGTGAAAAGCTCAGAGAACTCATTATAGACGAATTTGATTTGCCGGAGGACTTCATCTTTCGTCAGGATCACCATTGGGATATAGGTCATGGATGGTCAGAAGAAAGATTCTAAGCTCTAACCCATTATTAATATTAAATAGGTATAACCCATGAAAGTAATCAGTACAGACAAGGCGCCTGCGGCCATTGGTCCCTACAGTCAGGCGATAGAAGCAAATGGTATGGTATTCTGCAGCGGTCAGATACCCATCGACCCTGCCACCGGCAACTTTGTAGAAGGTGGCATACAGGAGCAGACACGCCAGGTGCTCACCAATGCCTCTCAGGTGTTGGCAGCGGCTGGTACCGACCTGTCCCATGTTGTGAAGACCACCGTCTTCCTCTGCGATATGGCAAACTTCGTTGCCATGAACGAGGTATATGCCCAGTTCTTCTCCCAGCCCTTCCCTGCACGTTCTGCAGTAGCGGTAAAGGACCTGCCCAAGGGTGCGCTGGTGGAGATAGAGGTTCTGGCAGTGAAGTAAGGCTTTCCATTCCCAAGAATCCCTTTGGGAATTGGAAGCATATTGCAGTATTGCATAAAAGGTACGTACAGAGGTGCGATAGAGTGCCTTTGTACGTACCTTTTTGGTTCGTTTGAGCGCCTGCCCAGGGGCAAATGGTGCTTAATTCGCTGAATAGTAGATAATTTTCGGGGATTTCTTTTGTGGTTATTTGTATTTTCCGTACTTTTGCCAAACTAATACATAAAGTGTGCCCACAGATATGCTTGCAAACGTTCAAAATAACACGAAAATAACCACCAATATCCTTGGCGGTTTGGATTATTTTGTTAGCAAGCAAGCAAGCAAGCAAGCAAGCAAGCAAGCAAGCAAGCAAGCAAGCAAGCAAGCAAGCAAGCAAGCAAGCAAGCAA
>ERZ808043.29-NODE-29-length-55466-cov-5.935077_pt1 | contig 55466 bp, 62 predicted proteins | sample MGYA00380194_ERZ808043 | MGnify/ENA primary metagenome ERZ808043 (study PRJEB31490, sample SAMN06133370) | cow dung metagenome | isolation source: H3 | host: cow | place: China: Chengdu | collected 2015-05 ...
TGTTGCCGCTTGTCCGCCCTTTACGCGCGTGCGCGTTAAACGCAACAAAACTGATTTCCGCAAATTCTTACGGAAATTCAGTTTGATTTTTTCGCGTTTTTCGGAAAATTGCCGCTATTTTTCTTCGATTTTCCAAATTGCGGCACTTTAGTATTATATCACACCGCTCTTGGCTATGTCAAGCAATTTTTGGCAATTTTTTCAACAATTTTTTAGCCTTGTCTTTGTTTGTGGCTCTTGCTCTTGGAGCAAATTACCATTACTCTACCGTTTCTCTTGATTACTTTGCACTTGTCGCACATAGGTTTTACAGAAGGTCTTACTTTCATTTCTATTTCTCCTTTTGATTAAACTCTTTTTCGTCGCCGTTTTACGACTTGCTACGCCACGTGATTCTGCCTTTCGTCAGATCGTACGGGCTCATTTCCAATTTCACCGTGTCGCCCTCAATAATTCTGATATAATTCATTCTGAGCTTACCGGAAATATACGCCGTGATAATATGACCGTTGGAAAGCTGCACTCTAAACGTTGCATTCGGCAACGCTTCGATTACCTTTCCTTCCGTTTCGATTACGTCGTCTTTGGACACTGAAACTTCCTCCGATTTTATAATGTTAAGATTTCCACGCCGTCCTCGCGAACGACCAGTGTGTTTTCATAATGCGCCGCTACTTTACCATCTACCGTTACCGCGCCCCATCCGTCGGGAAGCAGGTTGACTTTAAAACTGCCCATCGCGATCATTGGCTCTACGCAAAGCACTGTACCCGCTTTCAATCGCACTCCCGTGCCCAATCTTCCGAAATTAGGTACGGACGGATCTTCGTGCATCTCTTTGCCGATTCCGTGGCCTGTATACGAGCGGATTACGCCGTAGCCAAACGATTCGGCGTGCTTTTGTACGCGATAGCCTATATCGTAAAGCGGTGTGCCCGCTTTTAAGCCCTCAATTCCCTTAAAAAAACATTCTTCGGTAACCTTGACGAGCTTTTCGACTTCGGGCGAAACGTTGCCGATTTTAAACGTTCGGCAAGCGTCGCCGTGATAGCCGTTCTTATACGCGCAAAGATCTACGCTCACTATATCGCCATCTTTGAGAATTTCTTCTCTTGTGGGAATACCGTGGACTACCACCGAATTCACCGATACGCACGCGGAAGCGGGAAAACCGCCGTAGCCAAGGCAAGAAGGATATGCGCCCGCCGCGCGGATATACCGTTCTACGAGTTCGTCCACTTCCTTGGTGCTCATTCCCGCGCAGATCTTCGAGCCTACAAATTCAAGCGTCTCTTTTACGATTCTGCACGGCTCGCGCATCAATTCGATTTCTTTTTCGCTCTTTACGTGTATCATAATCCTTACTTTTGTACGGAATCCAACTTCGCCGATACCTTTGCAAACGTGGAATCGGGCGTCGAATCCTTATCGCTCTTTACGGTGAAAAGCACACCCTTTTTCGTGTAGTATTCGATTAAGGGCGCAGTCTGCTTTTCGTAGACGTCCAAGCGGCTCTGCACCGTTTCGGGATTGTCGTCCTTTCGTTGGGAAAGTTCGCCGCCGCAACGGGAACAAGTTACCGCTCCGTTTAACGTGGATACGTGGTAGCTTTCGCCACAATCCTTGCAAACACGTCTGCCGCAAATACGATCCATTATCAGCGAGAAATCGACGTCGATATTGATTACAAGATCTATCTTCGTGATTTTATCCAGCGCTTCCGCTTGTACGATTGTGCGGGGGAAACCGTCGAGCATATACCCTTTTTCACAATCGGGTTTTGCAATGCGGTTTTCTACGATTTTGCAAGTTACTTCGTCGGGGACGAGTTGCCCTTTATCGATATACGATTTGGCGAGCAACCCGATCTCCGTTTGATTTTTGATGTTTTCTCTGAAAATGTCTCCCGTTGAAATATGGGGTAAGCCGTATTTATCCGAGATTTTCGTCGCTTGTGTGCCTTTCCCTGCGCCAGGTGCGCCGAGTAAAATGATATTCATAAGCCACTCCTGTCAGAATTTAATTACTTCAAAAATCCTTTGTAATTTTTCATCATCATTTGTGCTTGCATTTGCTTCTCAAATTCCATCGCTACCGATACGACGATCAAGATACCCGTCGTCGAGAATACGTTCACTAAATCAAGTGAAGCCCATGCAAACGCTACCGAAGGTACGAACGCAACGAGCGAAAGATAGATCGCGCCGAAAAGCGTAATACGGTTGGAAATCTTTGTCAGATAATTTTCCGTCGCTTTACCAGGGCGAATACCTTGAATGAAGCCGCCGTTTTGTTGAATACTCTTGGATACGTCTTCGGGATTGAACTGCATTTGCGCATAGAAGAACGAGAACGCGAATATAAGCAAGCAAAGTACAAGCGCATATACAATCGCACCCCAACCTTCCGCCGAAGCAGACATCCAAGTCGTCCACCATCTGGTGAAGTCGTTGTCGCCGCCATTGAACATACTACCGATCATTTGCGGGAAGCTCAAAATTGAGAAAGAGAAGATTAAGGGCATTACGCCGCCGCCACTAATTCTAATAGGAATTGCAGACGACTGACCGCCGTACATCTTTCTGCCTTTGATTTGCTTTGCATACTGAACGGGTACTTTTCTTTCCGACAAATCTACGTAGATGATCGCAAAGAAAATGATCGTGCTTACAATCGCAAACGCTACGATTTCCCAAATCGCGCCCAGCTCTCCGTCGAAAATTTGACCGAATTTACCAACGATCAAATTCCCTGCCGTTGCCAAAATACCTACGAAAATGATCATAGATTGACCATTGCCTACACCGTAGTCGGTAATTCTTTCACCAAGCCACATCACAATGAGCGCACCCGCCGTGTAGACAACCGCCATAAATACCCCTGCAAGCCAAGGCTGGTTGAAAAACAAGGAATATTGAATTGCCTTTTGACTGCCACCGAAGCTCACGATAATTCCTACCGATTGCACGATTGCAAGCAAAATGGTTACGTAGCGCGTATATTGCGCAATCTTTTTACGACCTTCTTCGCCTTGCTTGGAAAGTCTTTCAAGCGCGGGAATACCTACGCTCAAAAGTTGCATAATGATCGACGCGTTGATATACGGCCCGATACCGAGTGCAAAGATCGTACCTTGCGAAAGTGCGCCACCCGTGATACTGCTCATCAGCGTAAGGAAGTCGTTTCCTTGCACTGCGCTTGCAAAGGTATCTCTGATCAACCCGGGAACGGGAATGAAACAGCCGATACGGAACACGAGCAAGAGCAAGAGCATCATGTATACCTTGCGCCGAATGTCCTTTACTTTAAAAGCATTGATAAGTGTGTCTAACATTTTGTTTCTCCGTGATTGTTTTTTCAATTACGCTCCGCTTAATACGTAACGTAACGAGGGGAGAAATAACGCGAACTACGGAAAACCGCTTATTATGCGATTTTCCGCGTTACGGTATCATTCGGTTAAAGGGTCTCCGCCGTGCCCTTGGCAGCCTCAATGGCTTCCTTTGCGGATGCGGAGAATTTCGCCGCTTTCACGGTCAAAGCTACTTTCAATTCGCCCTTACCGAGAACTTTTAATCCACAATCGTTTTTAACGGCTTTTGCAAGACCGTTTTCCATAACGAACCCGTAATCCACCACCGTTCCTTCCGGAAGATCCGCAAGATCAGCAAGGTTTACGATTACGTATTCCTTTTTGCCGTTATGATTAAAGCCTCTCTTAGGCACGCGACGGAAAAGCGGCATTTGACCGCCTTCAAAACCGGGACGAACTCCGCCGCCCGAACGCGCCCATTGACCTTTGTGGCCTTTACCGGAGGTCTTACCCGTACCCGAACCGATACCGCGACCGAGTCTTTTCGTCGCTTTGGTTGCTCCCTCTGCGGGAGAAAGAGTATCTATTCTCATAATAACTCTCCTTAAACGTTTTCTACTTTGACGAGATGCTTCACTTTCGCAACCATTCCTTGCGTTGCGGGAGTGTCTTCAAGTTCTTTGGAAGAACGGATCTTTTTAAGACCCAATGCAGCAACCGTCGCCTTTACGGACTCTACTTGTCCGATCGTGCTCTTTACGAGCGTTACTTTGATTTTTGCCATCTCTCGTCCCTCCGTTAGCTCAAAATTTCTTCTACGGTCTTGCCACGAAGCGCCGCAACTTCTTCAACCGATTTAAGCTCTTTCAAGCCTTCAATCGCCGCTTTTACGCAGTTGCCGGAGTTCTGACTGCCGTGAGATTTCGTTCTGATGTTTTTGATACCAACGGCTTCCATTACCGCACGAACGGGACCGCCCGCGATAACACCGGTACCTTCCGAAGCAGGCATCATAAGCACTGCGCCACGTCCGAATTTACCGATTACTTGGTGGGGAATGGTGCCATTTACGATCGAAACGGGAACCATGTTCTTTTTCGCTCTCAAAGTTGCCTTTTCGATTGCTTCGGGTACTTCTTTCGCTTTACCCGTCGCTACGCCGATCTTGCCGTTGCCGTCGCCCACGATTACGAGCGCCGCAAAGCGCATGTTCTTACCGCCCTTTACAACCTTCGTTACGCGGTTTACTTCAATGAGCTTCTTAATAAGACCGTCGTCTTCTGCTTGTCTTCTTTGAGGTCTTCTTTCTCTCTTTTCGTCTGCCATGTCTGCCACTCCTTAGAATTTAAGTCCGGCTTCTCTTGCGCCGTCTGCAACCGCTTTCACACGTCCCGTGTAAAGGTAGCCGCCTCTGTCGAATACTACTGCCTGAACGCCTTTCGCCATCGCTCTTTCTGCCGCAACCGCACCGACTACTTTCGCCGCGTCCGTTTTGTTCAAACCCGCGATCTTCTCTTTCACTGCTTTGTCCATCGTGGACGCCGCCGCGATCGTAACGCCGCCTTTCGCGTCGCCCGCTCTGTCGTCGATTACTTGTACGTAAATGTGATTAAGACTTCTATATACGTTGAGGCGGGGCGTTTCTGCCGTGCCTACTACCGTCTTTCTCACACGCGCGTGGCGTCTCTGTCTGACTGCATTTTTATTAATTTTTGAAATCATACTTTAACGCTCCTTATTTCTTACCTTTACCGGAAGTCTTTCCTTCCTTGTGTTCTACGTGCTCGCCCTTATAGCGAATACCGTATCCGTGATAAGGTTCGGGAAGTCTGATCTTGCGGATATTCGCTGCAATCTGACCTACAACTTCCTTATTGATACCTACTACGTTTACTTCCGTAAGCGTAGGGCATTCGAATTTGATGCCTTCCGGCGCAATCACTTCTACGGGGTGCGAAAAACCTACGTTCAACACAAGCTTGTTGCCTTGAACTGCTGCTTTCCAACCTACACCTTTCACTTCAAGCGTTCTTACGAAGCCTTCCGTAACACCCGTAACCATTCCGTTTACAAGCGCTCTGTAAAGACCGTGCTTCGCGTTCGTATCGCTCGTCGTATCCAAAGCTTTGAGCACTACGTTCGTGCCTTCCGTTTCAATCGAAACGTTTCCAACGACTTCTCTCGTTAAAGTTCCCTTAGGTCCTTTTACCGTTACGACGCCGTCCTTGAAATCTACCGTTACGCCCGCAGGGAGCGCGATGGGCATTTTACCGATTCTCGACATTTTGCTCCACCTCCCTTACCAGACGTAGCAAAGGACTTCGCCGCCTACGTTGGCTGCCTTTGCTTTCTTGCCCGTCATAATCCCTTTGTTCGTCGAAAGGATTACCGTTCCGAATCCACCGAGTACGCGGGGCATGTTGCTCACGCCTGCATAGTTACGCAAGCCGGGCTTAGACACTCTTTGTAAACCGCTGATAACCGACTTCTTATCGTCGTATTTCAACGTGAGCGCGATCTTGCCGTTGTAACCGTCTTCAACGATTTTCATTTCTTTCGCCCATCCTTCTTCTACGAGAATTTCAGCAATCGCCTTTTTCTCGTTCGAAGCGGGGATTTCAACCGTCTCTTTGTTCGCCGTGATCGCGTTTCTGATTCTTGTAAGCATATCTGCGATAGGATCTGTCATCTCTTCTTACCTCCTATTACCAGCTCGACTTTTTCACGCCGGGAATTTCTCCCTTGTACGCAAGGTTACGGAAGCAGATACGGCATACACCGTATTTTCTCAAAACCGCGTGCGGTCTGCCGCAAATCGTACATCTCGTGTAAGCTCTCGTTGAGAACTTGGGCGTCTTTTGCTGTTTATTGATCATTGACTTCTTTGCCATAGTTCGTTTCTCCTTACTTCTTGAAAGGCATTCCGAGCGCTCTCAAAAGCTCTCTTGCCTCTTCGTCCGTTTTCGCGGTGGTTACGATTGCAACGTCCATACCTCTGATTTTCTCTACCTGATCGTAGGTGATTTCAGGGAAGATAAGTTGTTCTTTCAAACCTACCGAGTAGTTGCCGCGTCCGTCAAACGCTTTATCCGATACGCCGCGGAAGTCGCGAAGTCTGGGAAGTGCGATCGACACGAACTTGTCGTAGAAATTGTACATTCTTTCGCCGCGGAGGGTTACTTTGATACCTACCGTCTGTCCTTCTCTTACCTTGAAGTTTGCAACGGACTTCTTCGCTTTCGTCAAGATGGGTTGTTGTCCGGAAATGAGTTTGATTTCGTTTTCCGTCATTTGGATCGACTTCGCATTGTCCTTGATGTCGCCAAGACCCGTATTGATTACGATTTTTACGAGCTTAGGGCATTCCATTACGGATTTGTATCCGAATTTCTTCATAAGAAAAGGTACGACTTCTTTTTCATACTTTTCTTTTACTCTGTTTTTATAAACTTTCTCTGCCATTTTACGTTACCTCGTTAATCGTTTTCCACGGGTTTTTCAGCCGTTTCAGCAGGTTTTGCCGCACGCTTTCTCGTTCTCTTCTTGGGCGCTTCTTCTGCTTTTGCCGCAGCTTTCGCCGCCGCTTTCTTCGAATACGCTTTATCCAAAACTGCGCCGCATCCGCACACTCTCACTTTCTTACCGTCTACTACCGCGTGCTTTACTCTCACCGCTTTCCCGCAGGTGGGGCACACTACTTTTACGTTCGACGCATCAATAGGGCCGGGAATTTCTACGATTTTGCTCGTTTCGTTCGCCTTTCTCGCTTTTTGATGCTTTTTCTGAATCCGAACGCCCTCTACCGTGATCGTATTTGCCTTCGGGGACGTGGCAAGGACTTTTCCCTGTACGCCTTTGTCTTTACCGGCAATTACAAGTACGTTATCATTTACTTTTACGTTCATTGTTTTAGTCCTCCTGACAAATTACAGAACTTCGGGAGCAAGGGAGATAATCTTCATGTAATCTTTATCTCTCAATTCTCTCGCGATCGGCCCAAAGATACGCGTACCCTTGGGTTGCTTTTGGTTATCGATGATTACGGCCGCGTTTTCGTCGAATTTGACGTACGTTCCGTCCGTTCTTCTCACACCTTTTACACTTCTTACGATGACTGCCTTTACTACGTCGCCTTTCTTTACAGCGCCGCCGGGAGCTGCCGTTTTTACGGACGCTACAATTACGTCGCCTACGTTGCCCGTCTTACGGAAGGAGCCACCTAATACTCTAATACACATGAGCTCTTTTGCACCGCTGTTGTCTGCGGCTTTGAGTCTCGTTTGAGGTTGTATCATAATTCTCGTTTCTCCTTTAATTACTTAGCTTTTTCGATAATCTCGGCAACTCTCCAATTCTTGTCCTTGCTGAGCTTTCTCGTTTCGACGATACGTACTTTATCGCCAACGCCGCATTCGTTTGCTTCGTCGTGCGCTTTCAAACGCTTGCTTTTCGTGATCGTCTTTTTGTAGAGCGGGTGTTTGCTCTTATCGCTGATTTCTACAACGACCGTCTTGTCCATTTTATCGGATACTACTAAACCGACTCTTTCTTTTCTTAAATTTCTTTCCATGATTCGTAGTCCTCCTTACGCTTTGAGCTCTCTCGCACGGATTTCCGTGTTTACGCGAGCGATGTCTCTCTTGCAGGTTCTGATGGAAACGGGATTTTCAAGCTGACCGGAGGCTAAACGGAAACGAAGATTGAAAAGTTCGCTTTTCAGCTCCGCAAGCTTGGAAACGAGTTCTTCACTCGTCATTTCTTTCACTTCTTTTGCTTTCATTATTGTTCACCGCCTTCTGCCGTTTCAGCTGCCGCCGCTACGACTTCTTTCTTAACAAACTTGCACTTTACCGGAAGCTTGTGCGCCGCAAGACGCATTGCTTCTCTTGCTACTTCTTCACTCACGCCCGCCATTTCGAACATTACACGACCGGGTTTTACTACTGCTACCCAGTATTCAACCGAACCTTTACCGGAACCCATACGCGTTTCCGCAGGTTTCTTCGTGATAGGCTTGTGGGGGAAGATGTCGATCCAAACTTTACCACCACGCTTGATGAATCTCGTCATTGCGATACGCGCCGCTTCGATTTGGTTGGATTTGATCCAGCCCAATTCTTCCGACACAAGACCGTATTCGCCGTATGCGATTACGTTACCCTTCGTCGCCTTCCCTTTCATCGTGCCGCGATGTTGTCTACGTCTTTTTACTCTCTTGGGAATTAACATTACTGTTCGCCTCCTTCCTTTACGGTCTTCTTCGCCGCTTTAATCACTTCGCCTTTGTAGATCCAGCACTTAACGCCGATCATACCGAAAGTCGTGTGCGCTTCCGCAAAACCGTAATCGATGTCTGCGCGAAGCGTTTGAAGAGGAATCGAACCCTCGTGATAATGTTCGCTTCTCGCAATTTCGGCACCGTCAAGACGACCGCTAACCATCATCTTGATGCCTTTTACGCCCGCTCTCATAGAACGGCCGATTGCCTGCTTCATACAACGTCTGAAAGACATACGCTTTTCAAGCTGCGCCGCTACACCTTCTGCTACGAGTTGCGCGTCGCAATCGGGCTTTCTCACTTCCGTAATGTTGATGCTTACCGCTTTACCGTTCGTGATTTTCGCAAGCTCTTTCTTGATTACTTCTACTTCCGCGCCGCCTTTTCCGATAATCACACCGGGACGTGCCGTGTAGATCGTAACGACGATTCTCGCCGCCGCTCTTTCAATTAAAATTTTGCTTACCGCTGCCGCGTAGTACTTCTTTTTCAAGAACGTACGAATTACGTTGTCTTCTTTAAGGAACTTGGAGAATTCTTTTTTATCTGCATACCAAGTGGTGTTCCAATCGGCGATTACGCCAACTCTCAAACCGTGAGGATTAACTTTCTGTCCCATTATACTTCTCCTTCCAATTTCTTAACGTCCAAAATTACCGTGATATGGCTCGTGCGCTTCAAGATTGCGTGCCCTCTTCCCTTGGAAACGGGTTGCATTCTCTTAAGCATTTGTCCGCCGTCTGCAAAGCATTCCGCAACAAACAAATCCGCTTTGTCCATACCCATGTTGTGTTCTGCGTTCGCCGCCGCGCTCATAAGCACTTTCTTTACCGCAAGCGCGCTGCCGTTTACGCTGTAATCCAGAATCGCTTTCGCTTCTTTATAGCTCTTTCCGCGAATCAAAGCGAGTACTGTTCTCACTTTGTAAGGGGAAACTCTGATATATTTAGCGACTGCGTAAGGGCGCTTTTCTCTTCTCTCCGCAACCCTTTCCGTCTTTTTCTTCATATTCGTTGCCATTTTATCTTTTCTCCTTATTTACCGGGTGTCGTCGTTTTCGCGGTGTGGCCGTGGAACGTTCTCGTCGGCGCAAACTCACCGAGTTTGTGTCCGATCATATCTTCCGTTACGTATACGGGTACGTGCTTACGTCCGTCGTATACCGCAATCGTGTGTCCTACGAAATCGGGGAAAATGGTGGACGCTCTCGACCAAGTTTTGAGTACTTTCTTCTCGTTCGATTCGTTCATCGCCTGAATTCTGCTGAAAAGCTTCGCTTCGACGTAAGGTCCTTTCTTAACGCTTCTTGACATTTTTCAATCCCTCCGATTAGTTAATTCTCTTGAGAATGAACTTGTTCGTTGCATTCTTCTTCTTTCTCGTCTTGTAACCGAGAGCGGGCTTGCCCCAAGGCGTCAAAGGACCGGCATGACCGATCGGAGACTTACCTTCACCACCACCGTGGGGGTGATCTACGGGGTTCATTACCGAACCTCTTACTTCCGGTCTCAATCCAAGGTATCTTGCTTTACCTGCTTTACCGAGTGATACGAGCTCGTGGTCTACGTTACCGACTTGCCCGATCGTCGCACGGCACTTTAAGAGAACATATCTCATTTCGCCGCTCGGCATTCTTATCGTCGCATACTTGCCTTCGACTGCCATGATTTGCGCCGAAATACCTGCGCTTCTTGCAATCTGACCGCCTTTACCCGGCGTAAGCTCAATGTTGTGTACCATCGTACCTACGGGAATGTTTTCCAAGGGAAGCGCGTTGCCAACTTTGATGTCCGCTTTCGCGCCGCTCATAACTTTATCTCCTACGTTCAGACCAACGGGAGCAAGAATATAGCTCTTTACGCCGTCTGCATATACCAAAAGTGCAATATGCGCGCTACGGTTGGGGTCATATTGAATGCTCTTAACCGTTGCGGGAATGTCGTCCTTTTGTCTCTTGAAGTCGATAATACGATATTTTCTGCGGTTTCCGCCACCGATATGTCTGGTGGTGATTCTGCCCAAGTTGTTGCGACCGCCGCTATGACGTTGGTCGTGCATCAACGATTTTTCGGGCTTTGCACCCGCCGTTAAATCGTCATTCGTCAATACCGTTACGAAACGACGACCTGCGGAGGTGGGTTTATACGTTTTAATAGCCATTTTTCTCTTTCCTCCTGATTAAGTCAACGATTCGAAGAATTCGATCGCCTTGCTATCCGCTTTCAACGTAACGATCGCTTTTTTACGATCGGGCGTGTAGCCTTGGTTTCTGCCCATTCTTTTGAGCTTGCCTTTACTGTTGAGCGTGTTCACTTTCGCAACCTGTACGCCGAAAAGCTTTTCGACTGCCAACTTGATTTCCGTTTTATTCGCGTCTTTCTTTACGTAGAACGTATATTTCTTCGACGCGATTCCGTCATAACCCTTTTCCGTGAGGACGGGTTTTAAAATGATATCCTCTGCAAACATTACGCGTTGACCTCCTGGAATTTCTCAACCGCAGCTTTCGTCATAACCACTTTGCTATTCGCAACTACTTCATAGGTGCTAAGTTGCGCAAGGGGAAGCGTTGCAAGCTTGGGCAAGTTCGCCGCCGCGCGGATTACGTTTACGTCGTCGTTATCCATTACGACAAGCGCAGTCTTGTTCAAGCCGAGCGCTTTTTGGAACGCCGCCATTTCTTTGGTCTTGGGCGCGGATACTTTCAATTCGTCCACAACGATAAATTCGCCGTCTGCCACTTTTTTGGAAAGTGCGGACAAAAGCGCCGCTTTCTTTGCTTTGTCGTTCATCTTCTTTGAGAAATCGCGGGATTTCGGTGCGAACACTACGCCACCCTTAATCCACTGCGGTGCACGGATAGAGCCTTGACGCGCACGACCCGTTCCTTTCTGTCTCCAAGGTTTGATACCGCCGCCGCGAACTTCCGTTCTCGTGAGCGTCGATTTCGTGCCCTGTCTTTCGTTCGCAAGACGAGTTACGACTGCTTGATGAATCAAAGATTCTCTGTATTCGACGCCGAAAACGTTATCGTTGAGTTCGATTTCGCCTACTTCTGCGCCGCTCATATTCAATACTTTAATAGCCGCCATTTTCGTTCACTCTCCTTATTTGCTCTTCACGCTGTCCGAAATGGTAACAACGCTGCCCTTGGGACCCGGAATCGCGCCCTTAATTAAGATCGCGTTTCTTTCCACGTCCACTTTCACTACTTCGAGATTTTGAATGGTTACATTCTCCACACCGTATTGACCAGCAAGGTGCTTGTTCTTGAATACTCTCGAAGGGGAGCTGATGGGACCCATAGAACCCGGTTCTCTGTGTACGGGACCCGTACCGTGCGTCATCTTCAAACGCTGTTGGTTCCATCTCTTGATTACACCCGTAAATCCGTGGCCTTTCGTTACACCAGAAACGTCTACCTTGTCGCCCGCCGCAAACACGTCTGCTTTTAACTCCGTGCCCACTGCGTACGTTTCTGCGTTCGCAACTTTAATTTCTTTCAAGACTTTGTGGGGTTTTACGCCCGCTTTCTTGAATTGACCGAGTTCGGGTTTCGTCAACGCCTTTTCACTCGTTTCGATAAATCCGAGCTTCAACGCCGCATAACCGTCGTTTTCCACCGTCTTTACCTGTACTACGGGGCAGGGACCTGCCTCCACTACCGTTACGGGAATGAGTTTCCCGTCTTCTGCAAAGATTTGGGTCATGCCCACTTTGCGACCGATGATTGCTTTATTCATTGATAAAGTTCACTCCTTAAAAAATTTTTTTATTCTCGAATACCTTTATAAGTATTTCTCGGCTTGTTTTTATCGCTTTCTATCAAAGCTTAATCTTGATATCTACACCTGCGGGGAGATGAATGGAATCAAGCAATTTCGCATTCGGCGAGTAGATGTCGATAATTCTCTTATACGTTCTCATTTCGAACTGCTCGCGGGAATCTTTATACTTGTGGGGGGAACGAAGAATCGTTACGATTTCTTTTTCCGTCGGAAGGGGAATAGGTCCACTGATCTTTGCCCCACTCTTCTTCATCGTTTCTACGATACGGCTTGCCGCTTCGTCTACGAGTTCGTGATCGTATGCCGCCAACTTGATTCTGATTTTCTGTACTGCCATTTGTGTTACTCCTTTTACTGTTTATACTAACGTTTTATTTACCGTGTCAACCCATCCGTGTGTATCGAGACGTTCCGCAAAATAAAAACACTCTTTTTTTGAGCCGAGCGTTTTAACGCAAAGCCTCGGTTAGTCGCAGGAGTCAAGCTCCCACTTTTGTCAACGGAAATTATCTGTCAGGGCGGCTTTTTGCCTTGAAATTTCAGTAACTTCCCGTATCAACCCTATACACCGCATTCTTACACAGCCTATCTATAATACCAAATAAGACAAGCTATGTCAAGCGTTTACACGAAAATTTTTTAATTTTTTTTAACTTTTTTTTGAAAATAGGAATATTTTTCTTTTTTATGCCCATTTTCGCCATTTCTTATACATTATTTATAATATACGCGTGCGGGCGCGGGCGCGCGCACGCGCGTAGGAAACGCGGCGGGTTTCCCGCCGCGTTCTTAAAAATACTTGTTTTTACGCGCTTATTCTGCGCTTTCGCCGTTTTCCAGCTCCGTTTTCATAGAACTCCAGTTATTTTTCGCCGCCGTAATCGCCGCCGCGTAATCCGTTTCAAAATTCGTGAAGAACGCCGTTTGCGCTTCCTGTTGCTTGGTCGCAATCTCGCTTGCGTATTGGCTTACTTTCGCCGAATATTCCCCTATCAAGGCAACGACGGAATCATAAGCCGTTTTCACTTGTACTTTCACGGTATCAAGCGCTGCATTTGCGTCTTCACCCGCTTTCAAAAGCGCGGCTTCCGTGTTGTCTACAATCGTTTGATAGCTTGCAAGTTGCTGGCTAATCGCCGTTGTAACCTCCGTTTCTTCCAAAGACGCTACGTAGTTACGATAGTTCAGATAGTCCGTTTTTGCTTCGCGGAATGCTTTGAGCGCGAGTTGATAAGGACTGGTTTCATTGACGAGCATCGTCATACGGGTATTTTCAATCGTTTCTACCACGCCTGTATAGATATTGTACGCGGTATCAAACGCGATTGCGGAAATCCCCGTGATTCCTTCTTGTACTTTCACCGCTTGCAATTCTGCTTGTTCCATAGCGAACGCTTTCGCTTCGTAATATGCATTCTTCAATTCTTGCGAATAGAATTCTGCCGTTTCCTTACGCGATTCTACCAAGGTTGACACAAGTTCTTTATATTCCATTGCCTGAATTTTCGCCGTTTCAAGATAGGGCGCACATTCTGCTACGAGCTTTTCGAGCTGTTCTTCACTGATTGCCGCCGCCTGTTCGATTGTCGCCGTTACGTTTGCCGACGTTAAGTATTCTTCAACGCCCGCTTTCACGTCTTTATATAAAGCTTCCGCGGCTTTCGTATCACCCGAAAGGGAAATTTCAAGCTCGTTCTCGCCCGCGTTCACTTTACCCGTAACGAGAAAGCCCGTTTCTTTGGATACTTCCACAAAGAGCTTCGCCGCTTCTTCCGCCGTTTTGCCCGTGAATACTTCCGCACTGATAATTAAATTCCCTTCTTCGTTGAGCGCGTTTACACTCACAACCTTGTCGTTCTCATCTAAAACGAATTCTACTTCGGGATTGAGCGAAAGGTTCATCACTTTTTGTTCTTTTTCTCCCGTAGTACCGCAGGAGGCAAACGCCGAAACGCCCGTTGCCGCCATAATCGTCGCACAAAAAACCGCCAACTTTTTCATTAAAAAATCCTCCTTTTGTTTCGTTGGTATTTGCATTATATCATAAAAAATTAGGTTTTGCAAGTACTTTTTTTAAAAAATTTCCCCGAAGCTTCTCTGCTTCGGGGATTTTATCGTTATTGCTTTTTCTCTTTTGCTCTCGCTTTTGCGCGAAGTTCGCTATCCAAAATACGTTTTCTAATGCGCAAAGATTTGGGCGTTACTTCCAAAAGTTCGTCGTCGGCGATAAATTCTAGACATTCTTCCAAACTCATTTTACTTACGGGCACGAGCGTTAACGCGTCGTCGCTACCCGACGAGCGGGTGTTTGTCAAATGCTTGGTTTTACAAACGTTTACGTTGATGTCGTCGTTTAAGTTGGTATATCCCACGACCATACCTTGATACACGGGCGTTCCTGCCGTAATGAACAAGTTGCCGCGGCTTTGGGCGTTGAAAAGACCGTAGGTTACCGCTTCGCCCGTTTCAAACGCTACGAGCGAACCCGTGCTTCTTCTTTGCATATCCCCTTTATACGGCTCGTAGGAATAGAAGATTGTGTTCATAATCCCCTGCCCTTTCGTGTCCGTTAAAAATTCGCTCTTATACCCGAACAAACCGCGGGACGGCACGGTGAATTCCAAACGCATACGGCTTCCAATCGCCGTCATTTGTACCAGATTACCCTTTCTATTCCCCATTGCCGAGAACACCGCGCCCGTCATATCTTCGGGCACGTCCGCAACAAACCGCTCAATCGGCTCGTGGCGTACGCCGTCGATTTCTTTATACAATACTTTCGGTGTGGAAACTTGGAATTCGTAACCTTCTCTACGCATCGTTTCAATCAAAATGGAAAGGTGCATTTCCCCTCTGCCGCAAACACGGAAACTGTCCGCAAGCTCGGTGTCGGAAACACGCAAGGATACGTCGCGAAGTAATTCTTTATACAACCTGTCGCGGAGCTGACGGGAGGTTACAAACTTCCCTTCCTTGCCCGCAAACGGACTGTCGTTGACGGAGAACGTCATTTCCACCGTCGGGTCTTCGATCTTGACGAATTGAATGGGTTCAACCTTACTCGGCTCGCACACGGTATCGCCTATATTTAATCCGTCGATACCTGAGAACACGACAATATCCCCTGCTTTCGCTTCCGCAACGGTAACCCTTTCCAACCCTTCTATTTGATAAAGGTTGGCAATTTTACAATTCGTGCGTACCTTGGAATCGTTAAAATTACAAATGGATACAGGCTCGTTCGCGCGAATTGTGCCCCGTTCAATACGCCCAATTCCGATACGCCCCACGAACTCGTTATAATCGATACACGAAACGAGAAGTTGTCCCGCGCCGTCCACGTCCATATCCATAGGCGGAATCGTTTGCAAAATCGTATCGAACAACGGATTCAAATTCTCTTCCTGTTTATCGGGCGTGAGCGAAGCCGTGCCTTGGCGGCCGCAACAATAGACAATCGGGCTTTCGAGCTGTTCGTCCGTCGCGTCAAGCTCCATCATCAAAAGCTGCATTTCTTCCACAACTTCCGCAACGCGGGCGTCCGGTCTGTCCACTTTGTTGATAACGATAATGATTTTCAAACCAAGCGCAAGCGCCTTTTGCATAACGAAACGGGTTTGCGGAAGCGGACCTTCTGCCGAATCCACCAAAATCAAAGCCCCGTTTACCATTTTTAAAACGCGTTCCACTTCCCCTGAAAAATCGGCGTGCCCCGGGGTGTCTATGATATTGATTTTCACGCCCTTATAATGCGCGGACGTGTTTTTGGCGAGTATGGTAATCCCGCGCTCCTTTTCCAAATCGCCCGAATCCATTACTCTGTCTTGTACCTGCTGATTTTCACGGAATACGCCGCCTTGGGCGAGCATTTCGTTGACAAGCGTCGTCTTGCCGTGGTCAACGTGCGCGATAATCGCCACGTTTCTCAAATCTTCTCTGATCACTTTTAATCTATCTCCTTAAAAACTCTTTGCGTTTGTGTTTTTATACGTGGTAAAACGTATGGTGTTTCCGTTGTCGTCGATCGGCTCGCTCACGGCAACGCAAACGAAATTTTTATCTTCGTCCAAATTAGGGAAAAACGTGTCCGCGTTTCCAACTGCGTCCACTTTCGTTACGAGCGCTTCGTCGCAATAGGGCAAAAGCTCTTTATAAATTTCGCCGCCGCCGATCACGTAAATCTCTTCGTTTTTTCGCGCTTTCATCTCTCTTTTGAGCTCGTTGAACGAACGCACGATTATGCAGTCATCTCGTACCTGCCCCCTTGAAAGCACGATATTGACACGGTTTTTCAAAGGCTTTTGGTTCGGAAACGAACGAAGTGTGTTCCCGCCCATTACCACGGTATGTCCCAGCGTCGTTTCACGGAAAAATTTCATATCCTTGGGCAGGGAAAACATCATATCCCCGTTTTTTCCAATACCCCATTCTTTGTCTGCGTGTACGATTGCTCTTATCATATTGCCACCGGAATTTTTGCGTCCAACTTTTCGTATTCATAGTCCACAAGCTGAAAGCTATCTACCGTGAAATCGTAGAAATTGGTAATGCTCGTATCAACAATCAGTTTCGGTGCGCTATGGCGGGGCTTTGCAAGCACTTCTTTTACGAGCGGAATATGCCGATCGTAGATATGCGCGTCGGCAATCACGTGCACGAGCTCGCCCGCTTTCAACCCCGAAACTTGCGCGAGCATAATGAGTAGCACTGCGTATTGCACTACGTTCCAATTGTTTGCCGTGAGCATATCGTTGGAGCGTTGATTGAGTATGCCGTTGAGCGTATCGCCCGTTACGTTAAACGTCATAGAATACGCGCAAGGGTATAAATTCATTTCGTGCAGGTCTTGGAAGTTATAAATATTCGTCATAATCCGGCGGCTTGCGGGATTATTCTTCAAATCGAACAAAACGCGGTCGACTTGGTCGAATTCCCCTTCTTTATACTTATGCTTCACGCCGAGCTGATAGCCGTACGCTTTTCCAATCGAGCCGTTTTCATCTGCCCAGCTATCCCAAATATGCGAATTTAAATCGTGAATATTATTACTCTTCTTTTGCCAAATCCACAAAAGCTCGTCCACGCACGATTTAAACGCCGTGCGACGAATGGTCAAAATGGGAAATTCTTCCTGCAAATTGTAACGGTTCACAATCCCGAATTTTTTCACCGTGTGCGCGGGAGTGCCGTCTTCCCATTTGGGACGAACGTCTAAATGGGTATCCCAAAAGCCGTTATCCATTATATCTTGCATATTTTGCGCGAAAATTTCGTCTGCTCTACTCATTCGTTTATACCGCCTTATTCTTTTTCTCGGATTATTATACCACAACTTGTGCTTTTCGTCAAGGTTTCAAAAAGTTTTTTCGGATTATTTTTCCAAAAAGTTGACAAAAGCAAAAAAAACGGGTATTATATATAGGAACGAAAAAAATTATGAAATAAGGAGAATTTTCCACTATGAACAAAAAGACTGTGAAAGACGTTGACGTTAAGGGTAAAAAAGTACTCGTTAGATGCGATTTCAACGTACCTATGAAAGACGGTGTCATCACCGACGAGAATCGTATTATCGGCGCGCTTCCCACCATTCAATATTTGATGGAACAGGGCGCGAAAGTCGTGCTTTGCTCGCATATGGGCAAGCCCCACAACGTGTTTGATAGTAAGCTTGAACTCAACAAGAAAGAAAAAGCGAAAATTGCGGCGCTCCCTGAAAACGAACAGGCAGCAGCGACCGAAGAAGCCCTTGAAAAGGCGAAAAAGGACGTTAAAAAACTCACGCTCGCGCCCGTGGCGGCTCGTCTTAACGAATTGCTCGGCGGAAAAGTTACGTTCGCAACCGACGTTGTTGGCGAAGATGCAAAAGCGAAAGTGGCGGCTTGCAAGGCAGGCGAATGCGTTTTGCTTGAAAACTTACGTTTCCACAAGGGCGAAGAAAAGAAAGCACCTGAATTTATGGAAGCTCTCGCAAGCTTTGCGGAAGTGTACGTCAACGACGCGTTCGGTACGGCGCACCGCTCCCACGCTTCCACCGCGGGTATCGTGGAAGAAGGCTTGGTGAAAACGGCCGCTTGCGGGTTCTTGATTGAAAAGGAACTTTCCGTGATGGCAGACACCCTTGAAAATCCCCAAAGACCGTTCGTTGCAATTCTTGGCGGGGCTAAGGTTGCGGACAAGCTTAACGTTATTTCTAACTTGCTCGAAAAATGCGACACGCTCGTAATCGGCGGCGGTATGGCTTACACGTTCATCAAAGCACAAGGCGGCAATATTGGTACGTCGCTCGTGGACGAAGAAAAGATTGATTACTGCAAGGAAATGATGGCAAAAGCAGAAAAGCTTGGCAAAAAGCTCGTTCTGCCCGTGGATACCGTTGCGGCGAAAGCGTTCCCTAACCCCATTGACGCACCCATTGAAACGCAGGTGTTCGCGTCAAACGCAATCCCCGACGATATGATGGGGCTTGACATTGGTCCGAAAACGAAAGCGTTGTTCGCGGAAGTGGTTGCAAACGCAAAATCTGTCATTTGGAACGGTCCTATGGGCGTGTTCGAAAACCCCGTTCTTGCAGAAGGCACGAAAGCGGTTGCTGAAGCGCTTGCAAGCGTATATGGCAAGGCTACGACGATTATCGGCGGCGGCGATAGCGCGGCGGCTGTTCAGGTTCTTGGCTATGCCGATAAAATGAGCCACATCTCGACGGGCGGCGGTGCTTCCCTTGAACTTTTCGAAGGTAAAGTGCTTCCTGGCATTGCGTGCTTGAACGATAACATTTAACCCTGTGCGACGGGGAGCGAAGTCCCCCACACACAAATGAAATACAAAAGATTAAAAGAATAAATATATTAAAACGCGGAGATGCGAGCAAGATAAGAAAGGCGCGGCTTTCCCGACGGGAATTTACTTGGCGTAAACGAGCAAGGGAAAACGCAAGCCTGACGAAGTATTGCGACGCATATACGCGTTTTCAAAGGAGATATTAAATTATGCGTAGACCTATCATTGCAGGTAACTGGAAAATGAACAACACCGCTTCGGAAGGCGTCGCACTCGTAAACGCGATTGCACCCCTTGTAAAGGAAGCAAATTGCGACGTCGTCGTTTGCGTTCCCGCGATCGACATTCCCGCCGTCAGCGAAGCACTCAAAGGCACGAACATTGCGCTTGGCGCAGAAAACGTACACTTTGCCGAAAAAGGCGCGTACACGGGCGAAATTTCTGCGGCGATGCTCCTTGAATACGGCGTAAAATACGTTATTATCGGACATAGTGAACGCCGTCAATATTTCGGCGAAACGGACGAAACGGTAAACAAGCGCACGCTCACCGCACTCAAAGCGGGGCTTACCCCTATCGTTTGCGTGGGTGAATCGCTCGAAGAGAGAGAAACGGGCAAAACGGAAGCCGTGCTTTTCGAGCAAATCAAAGTCGGTTTGAAAGATATTGAAGAAATTACAAACGTCGTGATCGCTTACGAACCCGTTTGGGCGATTGGTACGGGCAAGACCGCAACAGCGGAACAAGCCAACGAAACCATCGCGTTTATCCGTAAAACGATTGGCGAACTTTTCTGCCCGAAATGCGCGGAAAAGGTACGCATTCAATACGGCGGTAGCATGAACGCGGGCAACTGCAAAGAGCTTATGGCAATGACAGAAATTGACGGCGGTTTGATTGGCGGCGCGTCCTTGAAAGCTCCCGATTTCGCAGCAATCGTTAATTTCGATAAATAACCCCGTGCGACGGGGAGCGGAGTTTTTCTATCTTTCGTTAAACATAGGTGGAACAACCCGATTACAAACTAATTAGATATTGTAATAAGTATTAAAACGCATAGATGCGAACAAGACGAGAAAGGCGCGGATTTCACGACGGGAGTTTACTTGGCGTAAACGAGCAAGCGAAAACGCAAGCCTGACGACGTATTGCGAAGTATATATGCGTTTTCACACGATTAAAAGGAGCACAAAGCATGAAAAAACCTTATGCAATCATCATCATGGACGGCTACGGCTTGAACCCCGACAAAAACGGGAATGCGATCGTAGCCGACGGCAGCAAATACGTTAGCGAACTTATGCAAAAATACCCCTCCGCACAGCTTGGCGCGAGCGGTATGTCGGTTGGACTTCCCGACGGACAAATGGGTAACAGCGAAGTGGGACATTTGAATATCGGCGCGGGCAGAATCGTTTACCAAGATTTAACCAAGATCACGAAAGATATTCGTAGCGGCGAGTTTTTTAAAAACGCCGAGCTTCTTCGCGCAATGAAAGCAGCGAAAGAAAACGGAAAGAAATTGCATCTGTTCGGGCTCGTTTCGACGGGCGGCGTGCATAGCCACACCGAGCACCTTTACGCGCTCGTGGAAATGGCGAAGCGTGAAGGGCTTGAAAACGTGTATATTCACGCATTCACCGACGGCCGCGACGTTGCTCCCACTTCGGGCGCAGATTTCTTAAAGGATTTGCAAAATAAGCTCAACGAGCTTTCGTTCGGTAAAATTGCTTCCGTTGCGGGTAGATATTATGCTATGGATCGCGACAACAACTGGGATCGTGAAGAAAAAGCTTACGATATGCTCACGCTCGGCACGGGCATACAATTTGAAGGCTCGGCGGAAGATGCCGCGAAAGCTTCCTATGAAAACGGCGTAACCGACGAATTTATTTTGCCTACGAATTTGACGGAAAACGGAAAACCCGTGGCGTTGATCGGTAAAAACGATAGCATCATTTGCTTCAACTTCCGCCCCGACAGAGCGCGCCAAATTTCCAGAATGTTTTCGCAAGAACAGTTCCCGTTCGTCGATACAAAGACGGGGACAACGCTTGGTTTTGAGCGTAAAACGGGATTCCTTGCCCCTACCTTCGTCGGCTTTGCCGTCTATGATTCGTCCTTTGAAAACGTGGGCGTGGCGTTCCCCCCTGACGAAATCAACAATACGCTCCCGCAATATATTTCTTCGCTCGGTTTAAAACAACTGCATATCGCCGAAACGGAAAAATATGCGCACGTAACCTTCTTCTTTAATGCAAAACTCGAAGCGCCCGTGGAAGGCGAAACGCGAATCGTGATCCCGTCGCCGAAAGTTGCGACCTATGATTTGCAACCGGAAATGAGCGCGTATCCCGTTACGGACAAGGTTTTGGAAGAGCTTGACAAAGGCGAATACGACGTGGTCATTCTCAACTTCGCAAACTGCGATATGGTCGGACACACGGGCGTTATGGAAGCGGCGGTGAAAGCGGTGCACACGGTAGATGAATGCGTGAAAAAAGTAACCGATAAGATTTTGGCAATGGGCGGCAGCGCGCTCGTTACCGCCGATCACGGCAACGCCGATCAGATGATTGCTTCGGACGGCGAAACCGCGTTCACGCAACACACCACTTTCCCCGTACCCGTGATTCTCGTATCCGAAGAATTGAAAAACGCAAAACTCAGAAAAGACGGCGTTTTAGCTGATCTTGCACCTACGCTTCTTGATATGATGAATCTGCCTAAGCCTAAAGAAATGACGGGAAAAAGCTTAATCGAATAAAATTTTTCAAAAAAGCGTGTAAAAAACACTTGCGATATTTTTGTAAGTATGCTATAATCAATGAGTATTTTGAATAAAAAAGCTAAAAAAGGATAAACGTGATGTTAAAATTAATGAATTTACTGACCCCCGTTAAAGGGGACGCCGCTTACGGCTTATATTTCGGGCTTAGCCTGACGATGATTATTTTAATGGCAGTCGCTGCTGTTGCCGCAATCATACTCGTGCTTATGCAACCGAGCAATTCAAGCGGTATCGATGCGCTTGGCGGGTCGAGTGAAACGTTCTTCGGTAAAAATAAAGGAAAATCGATCGAAGCGAAAATGAAAAAATGGACGTGGATTTGTTTGGTCGTTCTCGTAATCTTCTCGATCGCTTTCTATATCTTACAGCTCGAATCCATTTGGGCGTAATCACACCATAACTTCGTCGGCGGCTTTTTCCTTTAAGCCGCCGTTTTTCTTTCTTCTTTCTTTTCTTCTACATAAAGGAGAAATATTATGAGTACCAAACAAAAAATTTTTCAAGCGTTTGAAAACGGAACGCTTTCCTGTAAAAACATAAGTGAAATTTGCAAAACTCTCGATATACCCTATCGGGAGAAAAACCGCCTGCTCGGGGTTTTGGATGAGCTTGTAAAAGAAGGGAAAATTTTTGAAAACGACGGGGGCAGGTATGGAACGAGCGAGCAATTAGGCTTAATCAAAGGCGAGATCGTAGGCAACGAGCGTGGCTTTGGATTTTTTGTGCCCGACGACAAAGAAGCCTATCAAAACGATTTCTTCGTTCCTAAAAAATATCTTCACGGCGCGCTTCACGCTGACAAAGTACTTGTGCAAAAACTGCCCGTTTCTTTCGGCGAAAAAGAAGAAGCGAGCGTGGTAAAAATCCTTTCCCGCGGCTATGAAAAAATCGTGGGCACATTCCGCCGCGACAGACGCGCGGGGTATCTGATCCCCGACGAGAAAAAGTTTTCGACCGATATTTATATCCCCTTATCCGCTTGCGAGCGTATTAAAAGCGGCGTGAAAGCGGTGGCGAAAATCACTTCCTATCCCTTTGGCAGATCGCCCGGCGGAGAAGTTATTGAAGTGCTCGGAGACGAAGACGATTTCTTTGCCGAAGAGCTTTCCATCATTCGTTCCTACGATTTAAAGGAAGAATTCCCCCCACACGTGAAAAAGGAAGCAAAGAGAGAGCAAACGCGTGGGATTACCGCAAGCGATCTTGTAAAGAGAAAAGATTTTAGAAACAAATTGATCGTTACAATCGACGGCGCGGACACGCGGGACATTGACGACGCAATCTCGCTTGAAAAGACGGAAAACGGGTATCTTCTCGGCGTGCATATCGCCGACGTTTCTCACTACGTTACCCCGCGTTCGCATTTAGACAATGAAGCCTTTTCGCGCGGTACGAGCGTATATTTTCCCGACCGCGTTTTGCCTATGCTCCCCCGCGCGCTTTCCAACGGTATTTGTTCCTTGAATGAAAAGGAAGAACGGTTGACCCTTTCGTGCGTGATGCATATCGATAAAAAGGGCACAGTGAAAAGTAGTGAGATTGTGGAAAGCGTCATTTGCTCGAAACATAAAATGACATATGCGGAAGTTTCGGCGATTTTGGACGGCGATCAAGCGACCCGCGAAAAATATCGTGACGTTTGCGATATGATTGAACTTTGCGCAGAGCTTACCCGCATCTTACAGGAAAAGCGCGCGAAAAAAGGCAGCGTTTCCCTTGACGTGAAAGAAGCGAAAATTTTATTCAACGAACAAACGGGCGAAATTACCATTCCCGATTATGAGCGCGCCTTTTCTTATCAAATTATCGAAGCGTTTATGGTGCTCGCCAACGAAACGGTGGCAGAGTTTATGCAATCGATCGAAGCGCCCTTTATTTATCGCATCCACGAAAAACCAACGGAAGAAAAAGCCGCCGCCTTTCGCGCGTTCGCCCAAAGCCTGGGCTTGACACCGCGCTTTCAAGCGGACGACGTGAAGCCTTACGATTATCGCAATCTTTTAAAATCGGCGGAAAGTTTGCCGAGCTATTCCGTTCTCAACCGCGTGATGCTCCGCTCTATGCAAAAAGCGCGCTATGCCGCGGAAAATAAAGGGCATTTTGGGCTTGCAAGCGATTGTTACTGCCATTTTACTTCCCCCATTCGCCGCTATCCCGATCTTTGTATTCACCGCATCATCAAAGAAGTGTTGCACGGGAATTACGATTTGGCTATCGAAAAATATGCCGATTTCGCGCCGCGCGCCGCACAGCAATCTTCCGATCGCGAACGCCGCGCGGAAAGTGCCGAACGCGACGTGGACGATTTATATAAAACTATGTATATGAGCGAACGCATTGGCGAAGAATTTGAAGCGGTGATCTCAGGCGTAACCGCGCACGGACTGTTTGCCGAGCTTCCAAATACCATTGAGGGCTTTATCCCCATTGAATCTTTGTTCGGAGATTTCACTTTCGACCCTGAGCGGTTACGGCTCGTAGGCAGAACGGACGTTTATGCAATCGGCGAAAGCGTGCAAGTGAAAGTGATAGACGTCGATTTTTACCGCCGAAGAACGGAATTTCGCTTGCTTGGAAAAATCAATAAGGAGTAATTTATGAAAATTATCGCTACGAATAAAAGCGCTTCGTTTGAATATTTTATCGAAGAAAAATATGAAGCGGGAATCGTCCTCGAAGGGAACGAAATTAAATCGCTTCGCGCGGGCAACGTGAATATGAACGATTGCTTTTGCTTCGTGCGCGGAAACGACGTTTCCGTGAAAAATATGCATATCGCGCTCTATGATCGCTCGGACGCCTTTTCTACCAAGGACACCCGCCGCGATAGGAAATTGCTTTTACACAAGAGCGAGATCGCCAAAATTGCAGGCAAAATCAACCGCCAGGGCTATACACTCGTGCCCTTGAAACTCTATTTCAAAGACGCGCTTGTGAAAATGGAAATCGCCCTTTGCCGCGGCAAACACACCTACGATAAAAAACAAGCGATTGCCGAGCGCGACGTGAAACGCTCCGTTGATCGCGACATTAAAAACGCAGGATTTTAATCCCGCGTTTTTTTAAAGTGAAGAAAGTGCAAATCTTCTTCGCGTTTCTACCAAATGATATTCCTTTCGCACGCAAAGCTCGAAAAAAGCGGGGCTTTGCGGCGTTGCGAACGTGATTTTCCCCGTCGCATCTGCGATTGCCGAATAGCCATTTCCGCATACAATCACAGGCACGCCATAGCAATAGGCGTGCGCTCTGGCAAGCACCGAATGCATCTCCCCCATCTGCGCGCAAGGACACACGATAAAATCGCTTCCGCAAACGGCAAGCGATTTGATTACGCTGGGAAAACGCAAATCTTCCGCGACTGCCACCCCCATTTTTCCCACTTTCGTTTCGTAAATACGAAGTGCCGCGCCGCTACCCATTTCTCCGTCGATTACGTGCAACATATCCGAAACACCTGAAAGTCTGCCGTTTTCCGCCACTACGGCAGATTTGCGTTTGTGTCCGCGCGTATCCGTTACGCAACCGCAAACCACCACGTTTTTTTGAGTTTTGGAAAGCAAAGCCGCGTCTTCGAAAAAGTGCGTTTCGCCTTTTAGCTCCCGCTCGTAGCTCACTTCCCCCATGCTTTCAAATCCGAACACCGTTATATCCGCTTTCTCTTCCGTGGAAGTATCTTTAAACGCGCAAAGCGCACCGCGACTCACCAGACAAACACGCATAAAAACCTCCTTTTTTATTATATCCGCAAAAGAAAAAAAAGGTTACTTCGTGGCAATCGTGCAAAGCTAAAGCGTATATTGTATAAAAAGGAGTTATTGGGGAATAATTAGTTTAAAAGGAGGGCGTTGTTATGTTTTGGTTGGGTATGGTCGTCGGCATTTTAATCGGCGGGAATTTAGGGGTTTTGGTCATGGCAATTTTTAAAATCAACCGAAATTCGTAAAATGAAAATCGCCTACGCTTCTCTTGAAGCGTAGGCGATTTTTTATTTTTAACAGTATTTATCAACAATCTCTTGCATTTGGTCGAGCTTTTTAACCATATCCTGTGCGAGCGCTAAATGACATTTCGCTCTCGCTAAATTTTGGTCGGGATAATGGATTCGGAAATATTTATCGCCGTTTAAATAGTCGGTTAAAAAGCGTACGCCACATTCCGTCGTCATGGCTACCGCGCCAAGGGCAAGCGACTTTCTTTCCGCTTCCGTCAACATATTCCCCAGCTTACTTACAAAACCGCGCGTAAAGGCTTCGTATTTATCAAGATCAAGCGCCACTTTGCTTAAATCCTTTTCGTCTTCGTCCACCGTGGAAGCCGCCACGCGGATCGCATCGCCGAAATCAAACGCCACGAGCCCAGGCATTACTGTATCCAAATCAATCGCAGCTAAATATTCACCCGTTTTCTCGTCGAACAAAACGTTACTCGTTTTCGTATCGTTATGCGTTGCACGAAGGGGCAAAACACCGTCGCATTGTAAAAGATAGGGCTTCGTTGCAATCTCTTTGAGCTCTTCATACCCCTTTATTACGTCTTTCACTTCGTCTTTGCGCCACGCTGCATTGACAGCCACTGCGTCGCGAAGCGCTTGATAACGCATCACCGTGTTATGGAAATGGGGAATCACGATATGTAAATCATTCACGGGATAATCGGTCAAATACCCTAAAAACGCGCCGAAAGCTTTCCCCGATTCTTCAATGATCTTCAAATCGTCCGTTTGCGTGAACGAAACCGAATCGTCTATATACCGACAACACCGCCAAAAGCTTTTATCTTCTAAAATGACGTAATATTTATCTTCTTCCGTCTTGGAATAATGCAACACGTTCCGCTTCGCCGTTATCTTCGTTTCCTTAATCTTCGCGCGGATATATTCCGTTACCGTCGAAATGTTTTCCATAACGGCAATCGGGTTTTGGAATACGTACGTATTCAATCTCTGCACGATATAATCTTTCAACTCGTTGTTGCGGTAAAAATATACCTTATACGTGGAGTTGATGTGCCCACTGTCAATTACTTCAAAACTGCGGTATTCCCCCGCAATGCCAAACCTTTGACATACCTTTAAAATTTGTTTTTCTACCTTTTCCATACGTTCCCCTTATATATCTTATACTATGTATTATATCAAACAAAACAAATTTTGTCAACCGTTTCACAAAGCATAAAAAAACGCAAATTACGAATACTTACCGTATGTCAAAATTATCATTTAAACGCCGTCTTGCGTTCCTTTTATGCCTACCATTGCTTCTCACCGCGTGTAATCAAAAAAATTCCTCCGTACCCGAACCCCCGCCCCAAGAAATCGAGCGAGAATTCCCTGAGCGTGTTCCAACGCCCGCACCGACGGAAGAGCAGACAAAGTCTGAATCGCCCACCGTCGATTCTGATATTTGGGACGTTTCCGACGTCGACATTTCGCATATCGACGTCAATCGAAAACATATCGCGTTCACGTTTGACGACGCGCCTAAACGTACGCTTGAAAATATTCTCGCTGTGTTCGCCGCGTTCAATGAGCACAACCCCGATTGTCCCGCTTTTGCTACCGTGTTTTTTAACGGATACTTTTTCGACGCCGTGAGCTACCAAACCGTTCACGCCGCGCACGCGCTCGGCTTCGAGCTTGGCAATCACACGCAGTCGCATTTCGATCTTACTACGCTTGATCTTCCCACGCTTGAATCGGAAATCAATCAAACGGATGCGTTGCTTGAAAAAATCGACGGTAAAAAGCGGCATCTATTCCGCGCGCCGTTCGGAAAGGTTAACGAGCTTGTCCGAAAAGCCGCGCAAACACCTATTATCGATTGGACAATCGACACGCTCGATTGGACGGGCGTGTCCGAAGAAGAGATTTATAATTCCGTCTACAATGCCCGCGCTTCGGGTGCAATCGCGCTCATGCACGACGGCTACGAGCATACCGTGTCCGCGTTGAAACGGTTATTGCCCGATTTAAAAGCAGACGGCTACCAGGTGGTAAGCGTTTCGCAATTATCCAAAGTGCACGCTTGCCCGCTCCGCCGCGGCAATCGATATATCCGCATTCGAAAGCCCCGTTAAACCGTTAAGCGTTTTCGTAAACGGAACGCTTCAATACCCCGACGTAAGGCAAGTTGCGGTATTCTTCCGCATAATCAAGCCCGTACCCAACCACGAATTCGTCTTCGATCACAAAACACGTATATTCGGGTTCAATAGGCACTTCGCGGCGGTCGGGCTTATCGAGAAGCGTTACGATATTCACGCTCGACGGCGCGCGGGCATTAAGCAATTTCTTTAAGTTATAAAGGGTGTTGCCCGAATCGATAATATCTTCCACGATTAACACGTCGCGACCTTTAATGTCGGTTGCGAGATCTTTTTTAATCGTCAGCTCGCCCGTCGATTTCGTGCCGTTCCCATACGAAGAAACGCTCATAAAATCGATTGTGAGCGGCGTTTTCATATTCCGAATTAAATCGGAAAAGAACACAACGCTTCCCTTTAAAATGCAAACCACTACGGGTTTTCTGCCTTCGTAAAGCTTGTCGAGCTGTTTTGCCACCGCTTTAATACGCCGCGAAATTTGTTGGTTCGTAAGCATAACGTATTCTACGTTAGGATGTACTTCCACCATCTTCAAAATTCTCCTTCTTTTGTAAAGTGATATATAAAACGCTTTGCGTTTCTTGACTGATTTTTACCCGCTCGGAAATTTCTACGCCGCAAACGACGAACACTTCCGAACTATCCTTTTCCGCGATTAGGGGTAAGAATGCCCGCTCTTTCACGGGGATTTTTTTCTCATTGAAGAACTTCTTTAAACTTTTGCTTCCGCCGAAGCTTTTGATTACGTCCCCGTCTTTTCGAAAACGGAACACGACGGTTTTGGGAAGCTTGTCCATATCCACGCGCAAAACCTTTTCTTTTTCGCTATCTACGGGCGTTAAACTTACGTTCACCGCATACCTGCCCCCGTCAAACCCCGATAAAGAGAACGGCTTTTCCGTTTGCGGAGCGGGCGGTAAAATCTCTTCGCTTATTTCTAAACAAAATTCAATCCCTTCTTCAACCTTTTGCGCAATCACGCCTTTCGGTAAACAAATTCTTGCGCCGCGCTCGCTTTGTTGAAGAGAAAAAACACTTTCCAAATGCGCCGCTGTGTAATCCTTTTCAATGCCAAGCTCTTTCATTGCCATAAGGCAAGCTCTGCGAAAGAGCGGCTTTTGTTCGCTAAATTTTACAAGCGTTTTTCCCGCAGGCGTTAAAGATAAGAGCGCTTTGCTTTGCTCATATAAAAACTTATCGTCTTCGGCGGCATAACGGGCAAACCGCGCCAAATTCACGCTTGCGCCCGAAACGGCTTCTTCCAAAGCAGGGAACACGTTAAGCCGAAGTTTATTTCTCGTGACGTCCGTTTCCAAATTCGTGAAATCGGTGCGATAAGATAAATGGTTTTCCTTTGCATAGGATAAAATTTCTTCTTTCGTCCAATCCAAAAAGGGACGAAGCAAATAGCCGTTTCTCTCTTCTATTCCTTTTACACCCGAAAGGGAAGTGCCTCGGGCAAGACGGAAGAGCACCGTTTCCGCTTCGTCTAATGCGTGATGCGCCGTGGCGATAAAATCCACCTTATTTTCTTTTACGAGCGATAAAAAACTCTCTAAGCGGAACTCGCGCGCCGCCGTTTCCAAACTTATCTTGTCCCGCTTTGCCCTTTTGGGGCAATCTTCGGAAAACACGAACAAGGGCACGCCCCATTTTTTACAAAGCGCTTGTACGAACGCCGCGTCCGCAAGGCTTTCTTCCCCGCGAATCCCGTGCTCACAATGCACCGCGGAAAGGGAAAATCCGACTTCCTTTTCCTTTTCTTTCAGATAGTGCAAAAGCGCCGTGGAATCCACGCCGCCGCTTATTGCCACGCACACCCGTTTTCCGAAAAGTCCGTCGAATTTCTTCATAAAAACAGTATAACATATCCGCGAAAATTTTGCAAGAATTTTCGCGGATAATTTTAAACGATAGGCAATACCAAAAACAACCCGAGCACCAACGCCCCGCCGATCATTGCCCACCATTTCAAATCGAACTTAAACTTCCGTTGGTACACGACGGTCGCAACGATCGCCGCCACGGCAATCGTGCAAACGGTGATCAAATCAAACGCACTCAAATTCAACGCAAGCAAAAACGCCGTATAGATGGGGATAAGTATTTTATAGCCGAACCAAGAATCGCTTACCTGTTCGGCATTTTCTCCCTTTTCATAAGGTAGCAACAGGAACAATAACGCATACCCCGCAACGCCTAAAATCGGCATTACCACGAACGTCAACGGCGAAAACGTTACGTTTTCGTACCGTGAAATTAAATAGCTCATTTTGTTTCCAAACTCGATCAAGCCGCCGAACGTGATAAAATTTTCGTAGGAAGATTGCAAGCGAGAGCCGAACAAATTCGTAGCGTATTCATATATCATCAAAAATAAGGGAATGTAGGCGATCATAAACACGATCCCGTCGGCGACGGTGTTGCCCCGCGTAAATAAGAACGCATTTAGCCCAAACAGACAAATTCCAAGCAGCACGCTTCCAAAATAGGCGGGCAAATACCAAAACATATCGTAAGGATTTCCCGCGCGGAAAAGCAAGGTCAAAAACCCGCTCCAATACATCACGGTGAACGGCACAAGCACGAGCAACAACCCTACCAGGGTCTTGACAAGATACAATTTTTCCTTTTTAAGCGGCAACGCATAATACGCGTCTACCCCGCGCTTACTCATTTTAAAGGAATAGACGAGCACGGGCGAAAGATAGCACAGCGCACCGAGTGCAAGTATCGCAGCCGCGATTTGCGTAGAATTTAAAACCGTAATAAGTTCGCCCGTTTCGTGATGTGGATAAACGTAGATTAGCTCCATCGTCGAAAGCTCGGCGATATACGGAAACGTGCAAACCGCCGTGAGCACGATAAGCGCCCATAAACGTTTTTTCAATTCAAAACAGAAAAATTTCCACGTCTTTTTCATTGCAAATACCCCCTTGCTTCCACTTCGCCGATAAACAGTTCTTCAAAATCCACTTCGATCTCTTCCACGAACAAGGGATCGAGCGCTTTTAGCTTCGCCGTGAGCTCTTCTGCGTTTCCGCGTGCAAGAATTTGCACGACACGCCCCGTTCTATGAAAAGACATACAGGGAAATCCCAGCATTTCGGGCGATACCTCCCCTTCAAACGCCGCTTGGAATTTATGCACTTTGCCCAAATCTTGCTCTATCTCTCCCGCGCACGTGATTGTGCCGTGATCGAGTATGCCGTAGCTATCGCAAACGTCTTCAAGCTCACGCAAAGAATGGCTGGATATAATCACCGTTGTCCCCTTTTCTTCGACGAGTTCTACAAGCCCCCGCTTAAACACGAGCCGCGCGAGCGGATCAAGACCGTCGAACGCTTCGTCTAAAAGCAAATATTTAGGAGCGATTGCAAGCGCAAGCGCAACGAACACCTGCCGCTTCATGCCCTTTGAAAAATTTCTGATTGCCGCTTTTTCATTTAATTTGAATTTTTCCAGATAACTGTTAAACGTTTCTTCGTTAAAATCGTATACCGCGCGGTACATATCCGCAAGCGAACGTGCGCTTACGCCCGAAGCATAAAACGGGTCGTCGGGAAGAAAGAAAATCTCTGCCTTTTTACGCTCGTTCTCCCACACGTTTTCGCCGTCAACGCATACCTGCCCCGCATCTGCACGCAAAACGCCCGCAATCAAACGAAGCAGCGTCGATTTTCCCGCGCCGTTGATGCCCACAAGCCCGAATACGCACGAATCTTCGATTTGGAGATTGATATTCTTTAACACTTCTTTCTTGCTCTCATAGCCCTTCGTTAAATTTTTAATTTCAATCATAACGTTCACTCCTTTCTCTCTTCATACACCGCTTTTATCGCTTCTGCAATTTCTTCTTCGCGAATTCCCGCCGAACGCCACATAGAAATTTGCGCTTTCAGTTCGTCAAGCTCGTCTTTCTTTTCCTGCGCCCCAAGCACGTACGCGCCCTTTTTGGGTTGTACGCGGATCAAGCGCTGTTCTTCGAGCACCGCGTACGCCTTTGCCACCGTGTTGGGATTGATCTTTCTCTCCACTGCAAACGCCCGCACGGACGGCAATTTCTCCCCGCCTTTGAGCGCGCCGACCTGAATCAGGCTTTTGATCTCTTCGACGATATTTTCAAATACGTTCCGCTTTCCACCAAACCGCACGCCTATTTTCTCCTTAACTGTATTATCTGTATTAAATATAACATAAAAAAAACACGTCTGTCAAGCGTTTTAAGAAAAAAATTTTAAAAAAAGTTTAAAGCAAACGGAGTGCGCGCAGTAGCGTACACTCCGTTTGGTTTTGTTTAATTGCAAATTATTTATTCGCCGAGCAGACTATCCGAAAGCTCAAAAATCTGCCTTGAATACTTTTTCTTTCTTGATCTCAAAATCGCCCGATACAGCGAATACGTAACCGACACCATACCAATCCCGACAAGCCCCACGACGATTCCGAGCGGCATCATATTCCCAATCACTTTCATTGCCAAACACATACCCGTGCCGAGCACCAACGCGCCTATCGAACCGAACGTGTACGCAAATACTTCTGCGGGACGCTTCACCCTTGTATCAAGCTTGCGAAGCTCGTCGAATTTCGTCGCTTCTTTCTCCGTATACTGCTCGCGAATTTTTTGCACTTCTACCATTTCATTGTTTTTCATAATTTATCTCTCCTTTTGATTTATGGATATAGTATACACACTAAAAGTTTATAAAAAGCTAACAATCCGTAAGTGTTTTGAAAAGGTTTCGTTAATGTTTTGTTAAAAACGCCGCAAAAAGAAAAAACCGCCGCATTTCATGGCGATTTTTCACGTTTTATTCTTCCTTTAAAATCTCTTCGGAAAGGCGCAAGATTTCCGCGCCGTACTTCTTCTTGTTTCGTTTTAAAACAAACGCGTACGCGGGATAGGCAAACCCCATAGGCACGCAACCGATTGCGGCAAGGATTACGCCCCAAAGCGTTTGACTCCATTCCAAGACAAGCGTTAAGCCAAGCCCGAAACACAAGCACCCGACAATCCCTAAAACGAGCGATACGATTACCGCGGAATTGCGCACCATTGCGTCCAAACGGCGCAAGCGTTCCAACTTACTTTCCACCTTTTCTTGCGGCAGATATTGCTTTCTAATACTGTCGATTTCCTTTCTCTCTTCGTCCGTCGGTGCAACGTAGTTATAATTAAATTCCTTGTTCTCCATTGATTTTCTCCATTCGTATTTCTTTGATTTTTTTCGTCGCTTTGACAATCATATACACCCCGAGCGCGAGCGTGAACACACTCACCGCCGCCCCCGTCAACGTGTTGAAAAGCGACACGTCCACCGTTCCGTCTTGGAACGTATGCAATAGCGCGGTTTGCAAAGCAAGAATGGATACGGTCGCGTCCATAAGGTTGATGTTCCGAATCGCTTCAATCGTGAGATCTTCCTGTTTTCTTGCCTTGAACAAATTGACAATCGACATTGTGATCTTAAAAAACGCATACGCGGCACTTGCAAAAATCGTCCAATCGGCGTAGGAAAAGAACCGATCGTCAAAGATCATTTGCGCGATCGCGGCGGAAAGCGCCGTGTTCACGATCAATAGCAATATCCCACTATTTCGATACGTTTTCGCCTTTTCTAAATCGTCGTTTTCAAGCTTTCCTGCGTGCTTTTTCCCGTGATAGGCAAGCACCCCGCCGCGGATAAACGCGAGAAAGATATAATACGCGGCAAGCGCGCCGTACCAAATCGATTTCCCCGCTATCCCTAAATAGCCGTTGAAAATACCGTATACCACGCTCATAAAAAACGTGCCAATCGAAAAAATGATTGTTCTGTGCCCGTAATTATGGCGAATTGCGCGGGTAAATTCGTGCTTTTCAAGCGTATTTAAAAACCAAGCCTTGATTTTTGGCACAAGCGGAATGATTGTAAACACCACGTACGCGAGCGTGATCGCCGCCAAGGCAAACACCGCGTACGCTACGACTTCCAAAAACGTGCCGACGTAGTCGACGAAAAGTAAACACATTGCGCCCGTGATAGAAGCCACCGCCGAAACGTAGGCTAAAACCAAAAACCAAACGGGTGGTTTTTTTAAAAATTTCCAAGTTCGTTTCCAAAATTCACGCATTGACTATTCCTTTTAATGTGATGGTGAAAGTACTCCCTTTCCCAAGCTCGCTCGAAACGGAAATCTCTCCGCCGAGAATGTCGATTACCTTTTTAACAAGCGGCAATCCCAGCCCATTCCCTTCGCCCGAATGCGAAGTGTCGCCTTGGTAAAACTTTTCGAAAATATGCGCGCCCGTTTCCGAGGATATGCCGCAACCTGTGTCGGACACGGTAACAATCGCTTTGTCCCCTTGCGTTTTGAGCGAAACCCCGATCTTGCCGCCCTCGTCCGTGAATTTGATTGCGTTGGATACAAGATTGTTCCAAACGATTTCCAAAAGGCTCGGCGCGGAAATCATCTGCACGTCGTCTAAATCACACTCGATTTCCAAGCGTTTGCTTTCTATCAAATCTTCATAGGAAAGCACCGCCTGCGCGAGCATTTCAGTAAGATTGACGTTTTCAAATTCCGGCTTGATTTCTTGATTTTCAAGCTTGTTCAGTTTCAAAATGTTCGTAATCAAATCGGACAAACGCTTCGCCGCCTGCGAAAGCGTTTTTGCGTATCTGTGCCGTGTTTCTAAATCCAAATTCTCGTCTTGTAACAGTGTTGCGTAGTTTTGCAAAATCGCAAGCGGAGTTTTCAACTCGTGCGAAACGTTGGCGATAAAGTCGGTTTTAAGCACTTCGCTTTTCCCAAGCTCTGCCGCAAGCACGTTCAGATTTTCCATAATCACGTCGTAGCGGCTATACCGACCGTAGGGGCTTTGAATATCCAACCGCACCGAAAAATCGCCCTTGGCGATTTGCTCCGTCGCTTTTAATATCTTTTTCACGGGACTATCAATCGTCATTTTACGCCGAATTACGTCGATTACCGTGCAAATCACCGCCAAGATTGCAATCACACCGAGCATAAGCACCGCGATCAACGCTTTGTCCGTCGTTCTTTGAATGATGTAATCGTAAATCAACACGGCGATTTGGATAATGATTGCAATCGTTACGAAAAATATAATCACGCCCGCATAAGTAAATTCGCCGCCAAGCTTCCGCTTTTGACCTTTTCTCATTTGAGCACCGCCTTATACCCAAGCCCGTGCACCGTTACAATCTCAAACCCGTCGCACGCCGCCGTCTTTTCACGGAGCTTTACGATATATACGTCTACCGTTCTCGACGTCGCAGAAGAATCGTAATCCCAAAATTCTTCCATAAGCGCCGAGCGCGTGAACGTCTTTTTGGGATAGGATAAAAACTTGAACAAAATATCAAATTCCCGCACGGTGAGCGCAATCTCTTCCCCGTCTACCGTCGCAATCCGCTCTTCCGCGTTCATTTTGAAATTGCCGACCATGAGCACTTTTTCCGTTTCAATCTTGGCTCGACGGAACAGCGCGCCGATTTTCATAAGCAACACGTCCATATCGAACGGCTTGACGACGTAATCGTCGATTCCCACATTATAGCCGAGCATTTTTGAAGGCTTGTCGTCCTTTGCCGTCATAAACACAATCGGCATATTTTTATCGCTCGCGCGCACGCTCGCGGCAAGATCAAACCCGTCCATTTTTGGCATCATAACGTCGGTGAGAAGCATATCCACTTTCATTTCGTCCATTTTCTCCAAAGCTTCCGCGCCGTCAAAACAAGCTACCGTTTCATACCCCGCGTTCCTTAAACACGTACATACGAAACGGTTCAAATCCTTGTCGTCTTCCGCTACTAAAATTTTAATCACGTCTTTTTACCACCTTTTTACAATTTTATTTTACGATACGTATATTGTAAAAACGTTTAAAAATTGTTAAAGTTTTGTAAATTTCGTTTTTATCATACCACAAAAGCGAACATTTGTCAATATTTTAAAGGCGCGGTTTCTTTTGGAAACCGCGCCCCGCACGTTTATTTTCCGTAATAGGCTCTCAAATACATCTCCTTAATCTCTTCCACGAGCGGATACCGCGGGTTCGCGCCCGTGCATTGGTCGTCGAACGCGTCGCGGCTCATCTTTTCCAATGAATCTAAAAACTCTTGTTCCGTACCCTTATCCCCGATCGCTTCTTTAATCGTTGCGGGCATTTTGAGCTTGGTTCGAAGCTCTTTCAAGTTTTCGATTAACTTCTCTAAAAGCGCTTCATCCGTTTCTCCGTCTAAGCCCATTGTCCGCGCGATTCGCGCATAACGCGAAAGCGCATCGGGATAGGCATACTGCGGGAACGTGCCCATTTTTTTGGGGCTTTTCGAAGCGTTGAAGCGTATCACTTCCGTAAGCAAAAGTGCGTTCGCTTCTCCGTGCGGCAAATGCCACCTTGCCCCTAACTTATGCGCCATAGAATGGCACACGCCAAGAAAGGCGTTTGCAAATGCAATGCCTGCCATAGTCGCGGCGTTTGCTACCTTTTCACGCGCTTCCATATCCCGCCGCCCGTGCTCAAACGCGCGGGGCAGGTATTTAGCGAGCAAGGAAATCGCTTCAAAAGCAAGTCCGTTCGTATAATCGGAAGCTATAATCGAAACTGCCGCTTCTACGGCGTGAGAAAGCGCGTCGTAGCCCGCGTTGGCGGTCAAGCGCGGTGGAATGTCGAGCATAAGTTCGACGTCGCAAATCGCCATAGTCGGCATCAGCTCATAATCGGCAAGCGGATATTTTTCGCCCGTTTTTTCATCCGTGATTACGGCAAAGGGCGTCACTTCACTGCCCGTGCCCGCCGTTGTGGGAATGGCTACAAAAATGCATTTTTGCCCCATTTGGGGAAATCCGAACACGCGTTTTCGAATGTCCATAAAGCGCATAGCAAGATCTTCAAATTGCACCTTTGGATGTTCGTATAACACCCACATAATCTTCGCCGCGTCCATAGGCGAACCGCCGCCGACGGCAATGATTACGTCGGGTTCAAATTCCGCCATACGCTTCGCACCTTCTCTTGCGCAAGCGAGCGTGGGATCGGGCGTAACTTCGAAAAATTCCGTGTGCGAAATCCCAAGCGAATCAAGTTCCGACGTTATTTTCTCGCAAACGCCCGATTCGTATAAAAATTTATCGGTAACGACGAACGCACGACGGCGTGCATACACTTCTTCACCTAATTCAGCAAGCGCGGTTTTCAAGCAACCGCGCTTGAAATACACCTTTTCAGGTGCGCGAAACCAAAGCATATTTTCTCTTCGATACGCCACCGTTTTTAAATTTAAAAGTTCTTTCACTCCCACGTTCTCGCAAACGCTATTTCCGCCCCAAGACCCGCAACCAAGGGTAAGCGACGGCGCAAGACGGAAATTGTACAAATCCCCGATCCCCCCTTGCGAAGCGGGCGTGTTCACCAATATCCGACAAGCTTGCATACGCTCAGCAAACGCATCTAAGCGCTCTTTTGCGCTTTCGACGTCGATAAAAATGGAGGCGGTATGTCCCAAGCCACCGCCACGCACGAGCGCTTCCGCTTTGTCTAACGCATCTTCAAAATTTTCCGCGATATAAACTGTTAAAATGGGCGAAAGTTTTTCCTTTGCAAACGGTTCGTCTTCCCCAACAGACGTTGCTTCGACGGCAAGTATTTTCGTTTCATCCGATACCTGCCCTGCTCCTATGCCTGCAAGCGTTGCTATTTTTAACGCCGTTTGCCCTACGATTGCAGAATTTAATTTCCCGCTCTCGAACGCCGTTCTTGAAAGTGCGTCCTTTTCTTCTTCTTTGATAAAATAAGCGCCTTGCGCTATCATTTCCGCTTTGAAATCGTCGTAGATTTCTTTCGCCACCACCGCCGCCTGTTCGGAAGCGCAAATCATACCGTTATCGAACGTTTTCGAATGCAAAATAGACGAAACGGTAAGGCGTAAATCCGCTGACTTATCAATGACGGCAGGGGTATTTCCCGCGCCCACGCCGATTGCAGGTTTGCCCGAAGAATACGCCGCTTTTACCATTTGCGGACCGCCCGTAGCGAGAATAATATCCGCGCTTTTCATAAGCCAAGACGAAGCTTCCACACTCGGCTCGTCTATCCAACCGATTATATTTTCGGGCGCGCCCGCTTTCACTGCCGCATCGAGCACCACCCGCGCCGCTTCAATCGTGCAGTTTTTCGCCCGCGGATGCGGGGATAAGATAAGTCCGTTCCTTGTTTTTAAACAGATTAAACATTTAAAAATTGCCGTGGACGTCGGGTTGGTAGTGGGCACGATTGCCGCCGCAACCCCCACAGGCTCGGCAATACGCACGTATCCGCCCGCTTCGTCCCGTTCAATCTCGCCACACGTCTTTTCATTTTTATAACGGTTATAAATATATTCGGCGGCATAGTGGTTTTTCAGCGTTTTATCTTCCGCTACGCCCATACCCGTTTCTTCTACCGCCATTTCCGCAAGCGTGATACGGGCAGCGTTTGCCGCGGTTGCCGCCGCTTTAAAGATTTCGTCCACCTGAACTTGCGTAAACTTCGAAAATTCCACTTGCGCCTTTCGCACTCTTGATAACAGTTCTTCGTTTTTCATAAAATAAACCCCCTTTCGGCACGCCGTTCCCGAGCCTGAAAAGGGGAATTTATCGATAAAACCGATATACGACCGCCGTTTAACGATCGCCTGTCTTGTAAAGTTTACCTGCAAGCATTGCAAGCGAAGCCGCAAGGTCTTCCGTTTTGATCACAATATCTTTGGGTACACGCAAGGGCGCGGGAGCAAAATTCCAAATCGCCCGCACGCCCGCTTCTACGAGCTTGCTTACCACTTCCTGCGCGGCGGCTTTGGGTACGGTTACGATTCCGAGCCGAATGTTATTTTCCGCAACGAACGCACTAAGTTCGTCCATATGCAAAATACGTTTCCCAGCCACTACCGTTCCGACAAGATTTTTATCCACGTCGAACGCGGCAACAACGTTTAGCCCATTATTTTTAAAGCCTTCGTAGCCAAGGAAAGCCCTGCCAAGCCCGCCTGCACCAACGACGATAGCATCAGAAATGTTGTCGTAGCCTAAAAATTTTTCAATATCGACGATCAAACGGCTTACGCCGAACCCAAGCTTCGGTCTGCCCGCTTCCGAGGAAACGAGCGCAAGGTCCTTGCGTACAAGCACTGACGATACGGAAATATTTTGTGCAATCACCGTCGAAGAAATGTATTGCGTGCCTTTGGTATTTTCTTCTTGTAAAAAATGCAAGTATAAAGGCATTCTCGCAATCGTAGCTTTGGAAATTTTGCCCTCCTTTTTTTCTCCTATCATTTGAACACCGCCTCCACTCTATGAATGGGCAAACTCCTGTCCACCCACTTTTGTTCGTATTCCGTAACGATATTCCACTCGGGGTTTCCCTTTTCGTGGAGATCGTAGGTGATATTTTCAAGCGCAAACCCGCACGCGCGGTATTCTTCCAAGGAAAATTCAAAGAAATCGCGATCGTCCGTTTTCTGTATGATTCGCCCGCCCTTTTTCAAAAGCTTTTTATACACTTCTAAAAAATTACGGTGCGTTAAACGCTGCGTCGCATACCCAAGCTTTGGAAGGGGCGTAGAAAAATTTAAATAGATCTCGTCCAAGGAATTTTCAGGGATATAACAGGGCAAACATTCCGCACGAATATTCAAAAAACGAATATTCGTCAACCCCAACTCCGCCACCGCTTCCAGCGGCGTTAAAATGACGTTGCTCATCTTTTCAAGCGCAAGATAATTATATTCAGGGCGCGCCGCCGCGAGCGCGCAAACAAAACCGCCCTTTCCGCAACCGATTTCAAGCGCAACGGGCTTGTCGTTTCCAAACGCCTTTTGAAAATCGATCAAAGCGCGGAAATTTTCCGCCGCTTCTTTCATGTTCAAAATCCCGCTCGTGCCACGCGCTAAAAGCAAATCGCTCCGCGCTTCCATTCTCGCGTCGAAATTACGCTTTTTTCTCATTCTCATTGACATAACAATCTTACCGCCTTATTTCGTACCCGTGCTCCCGAAACCGCCCACGCCGCGAACGGTTGTCGAAAGCTCGTCCGAAATCTCAAATTCCGCTTTCAAAAAGGGTGCAACGACAAGCTGCGCAACGCGTTCCCCCGCCGCAATTTTTTGTTCCACGGCAGAATGGTTATGAAGCGCCACCATAATCTCCCCGCGATAATCGGCGTCTACCACGCCCACTTTATTTGCGGGCGCAAGCGAACGCTTGGAAGCAAGCCCGCTTCTGGCATAGATAAGCCCCGCGTACCCTTCGGGAATTTCCATAGCAAGCCCCGTGTGCACGAATTTCGTTTCAAAGGGCGCAAACACGATCTCCCCGTCCGAGGGCAACGCGTATAAATCCGCGCCCGCGGCAAATTCCGAACCGTAGGTCGGCAAAATGGCGTCTTCTTTTAATTTCTTCACTGCAATTTTCGGCATAAATTTTCTCCTTTGCTTTTATCGATAATATTATATCAAATTACTTTAAGAAAAGCAAGCAAAAAAACGCTATGAACGAAATAGGCATAAGTTTTGTTTTTCCCCCTAAAATATACAAATTCCGCGCACTTTTTTATTTTATAATAATTGGGAAAATCAACACACGGAGCTTTTTTATGATCATTAAAAAACAAACGGATTATTTTCGTGTTCTTCTCTACTTCCTGTTCGGCGCGGCACTTTTATTCTTGCGCTACGTCGGCGATAACAGTGAGCCGTTGCCGCTTGCGCTCGTCTACGCTATGGGCACGGCGGGGCTTTCCCCAACGGTTGGTGCGCTCATCTTTTTATTGATCTCTCTGCCAAGCGCAAGCCTTGTCCAAACGGTGCTTGCGGCGGGACAAGCCGCACTGCTTTGCTTGGGATTTTTTATAGAAAAACGGTTACAAAAATCGGGGTTTAAGAACAATTCTTTCGTACCCCTTTTATGTCTTTCCTTATCCCTTGGCGGGTTCGTTGCGTTCGCACCCTTTCAGCCTTACGCGCTGCCGTTTGGTATAGACTTTCTTGAAAGCGTGCTTGCGCAAAAGGTGGTTGTTGCGGCGTTTACCTTTCTTCTTGCGGCGGTGTTTGCCGTTGCAATCAAGGCGCTTTTAAAAAAGTTTCTCAAATGCCGTCTAAAAGGCGAAGAACTGGTGTTTATCGTATTGTTTTTTATACTCGTAGGCGTGGGAATTGCCAAATTTTTAGGCGTGAACGCGTACATGGGTATTGCGTTATTCGTTTTACTCACGTTTGCGTGCGCCACTAAAAACGCATCCGCGATCGTATGCGCGTTCGTGCTTTCGCTCCCGCTCGCAATTGTTGGGATTTCGGCTTTGGATCGTTTTTTCGTCTACGGGGTGGCAATCGTTTTATTTATGCAATCGGGAAGACTTGCCGCCGCGCTCGCTTCGCTTGCCGTGTTCTTTGCATACGGTTATTTCGACGGACTGTACGCCTTTGAAGCGTCTCAGCTTGTCCAGGCTACCCTTTCGGCGGTTTTGCCAGCGCTTTTGTTTATTTTGATTCCGTCTTCACTCATTCGCGAACTTGAAAACAAGCTCGTATTTTACCGTGAAAAGCACCTTTCGCGCGTAGCCATTAACCGCAACCGCGCGGCAATCGGAGAACAACTTTTTGAAATTTCGGCGGTGTTCAGAGAAATCGAAACCACGTTCGCCGCGCTCGGCACGACGGAAGCGGAAGAGAGTGCAAAGGATTACATAAAAAACGCCGTGATTGAAGAAGCTTGCAAGCCCTGCCCACAATGCCGCGCCTGTCGAAGAAAGGGCACGCACGCGGAACTTGCCCGCCTTGTGGACGTGGGGTGTCTGAAAGGGAAAGTCAATTTAATCGACGTCCCCGCCGCCCTTGCGGATACCTGCGTGAGCCAAAGCAACGTTTTATATGCGCTCAATCGTCAACTTGGCGATTATAGAAAGTATATGACGGAAACGGAAAACGCGGCGAGCGGGCGCGCGCTACTCGCCGGACAAGCCCAAGGTGTGAGCGAAATTTTGAAAAATCTTGCTCTTGAACAAAGCGAACCTTTGCGCATTTATACGGATAAGGAACGAGCGCTGAATATCGCCCTTTTATCCGCGGGAATCGTTTGTTCGGAAGTGCTCGTCTACGGCGAAGAAGACGCCCCCACTTTATCCTTGATTACCTTTGGAAAAGCGGACGTTAAAAAAATCGCCGCCGTGGCAAGCGAGCAATTTAAAACGCCTATGATTATTTCCGAGCGTATTGCGCTCACAAGCGATAAATTTTGTTGTATTTTACGCAAAAAACCCCGCTTTGACGCGGCGTTTGGCGTTACGAGCACGAAAAAGGCGGGAGAAACGGCGAGCGGCGACACTCATTCCGTGATCCGTATTGACGAGAGACGGTTTATGGTCGCCCTTTCCGACGGTATGGGTAGCGGGGAATATGCACGACGCATTTCTGAAAGTACCATCTCTCTTCTCGAAAGCTTTTATCGGGCGAAAATGCCGCCACATTCCGTGCTTTCCACTATCAATAAGTTGCTTACGTTTAGCAAAGAAGAAACGTTCGCGTGTGTGGACGTCGCGGTGATTGATCTCGATTGCGGCAGAGCGGATATTGTCAAAATCGGCTCGCCCGTCGGGTTTATCCTTTCGGGCAATACCGTCAAGGTGCTCGATAGTGGCTCTCTTCCTTTAGGGATTTTGGATTCCCTACGACCCGAAACGGCAAGTTACGAATTGCAAGAAAACGACACCCTTTTATTTTTAAGCGACGGCATCACGGGCGCGTTCGGCTCTACCACCGATCTTTACGACGTTTTGAAAGGTATTCCCGCAAACAACCCCCAACAACTCACCGATTTGCTTTTAGAAAGCGCGCTCAAAGCCTATGGCGGCATTCCAAAGGACGATATGACCGCGCTTGCCGTTCGCCTGTTCAAAGCCGCGTGATAGAAACATTTTATAAAATCTCCACCAAAAAAAGCACCCCTACAAGGGTGCTTTTTTTGGTGGAGACAGTAGGACTCGAACCTACGACCTCTCGCATGTGAAGCGAGCGCTCTAACCAACTGAGACTATGCCTCCATATATAGCCGCTGAAACGACTATGTTTATTATAGCACCGCGCTTTTTAAATGTCAATCACTTTTATAAGTTAATTTTCGGATTTTTTATTTTTATGCGCTTTCGGAAAGTACGCACTTATTCCACCGTTACGCTTTTGGCTAAATTGCGCGGTTTATCTACGTCTAAGCCCCGCGCTACGCTTACGTAATAGCCCATAAGTTGCAAAGGGATTACGGCAAGACTCGCCGCAAAGCGTTCGTCCGTTTTCGGCACGTAGACCGTGAAATCGGCGGTATCTTCAAGCGCGTAATTTCCAAACGTCGTCAAGCCCATTAAATACGCCCCGCGGCTCTTCACTTCGCTCATATTCGATACCGTCTTTTCAAACAACGCCGATTGCGTAAGAACCCCTACGACCAAAACCCCGTTTTCTATGAGCGAGATCGTGCCGTGTTTGAGTTCCCCCGCCGCATACGCTTCTGAGTGAATATAACTGATTTCTTTCATTTTTAAACTGCCTTCCAAGCTCACTGCATAGTCGACACCGCGCCCGATAAAGAAAACGTCTTTCGCGCTTGAAAATTTTGCCGCAAACCATTGTATACGCTCCTTATCGGCTAACACTCGCTCCATTTTTTCGGGCAAAGCAAGCAATTCTTCCACGAGGCGCGCGTATTCTGCCATCTTTATCTTATCTTTCGCGCGAGCGAATGCGAGCGCCAACGCATACCCCGCCACAAGCTGCGTGGAATACGCTTTCGTCGTTGCAACGGCAATTTCAGGCCCTGCCAAGGTATAAAGCACGTGGTCGGCTTCCCGCGCGATTGACGATCCCACGACGTTGACGATTGCAAGCGTTTTTACACCCCTATTTTTCGCTTCGCGAAGCGCGGCAAGACTATCCGCCGTTTCCCCCGATTGACTGATTACAATCACGAGCGTATTGTTTCCTAAAATGGGGCTTCGATAGCGAAACTCCGAAGCAAGTTCCACCCGCACGGGCATCAGCGCAAGCTCTTCCATCACGTACTGCACCACCACCCCTGCGTGATATGCCGAACCGCAAGCCACAATCGTGATATTTTCAATCTCTTTCAGTGTTTCGTCCGTTAATCCTGTGTCCTTGATCTCAACCCTGCCCCCCTTGATTAGGGATTTTAAGGTGTCCTCAACGGCTTTGGGCTGCTCGTGGATTTCTTTCATCATAAAATGTTCAAAACCCGCGCGCTCCGCCGCTTCCGCATCCCATTCGATTTCCACGATTTCTTTTTCGATTTTCTCACGGTCTATATTAAAAAATTGTACACCGCCTTTTTGCAAGCGCGCAATCTCTAAATTCCCGATATAATACACCTGTTTCGTATGCTTTAAAATCGCGGGCACATCGGAAGCCAAAAACGTTTCGTTTTCGCAAACGCCAACGATCATAGGACTATCCTTTCTCGCCGCAAAAATCTCTTCGGGATAATCTTCAAATAAAACGGCAATCGCGTACGAGCCGCGCGCACGCATCATAAAGTGCGACAGGGCTTCGATTGGGTTTTTTCCATACTTTTTATAATAATAATCAATTAACTTTACGGCAACTTCCGTGTCCGTTTGCGAATAGAACGTATACCCGTTTTTTTGCAATTTCTCGCGAAGCTCCAAATAGTTTTCAATGATTCCGTTATGCACGCCAACGACCGTTTTCTTCTCACTTTGATGGGGATGGGCGTTTCGCTCGGAAGGTTCGCCGTGCGTTGCCCAACGAGTATGCCCGATCCCGCAATTCCCTTTCAGCGTTTCTCCACCGTTCGTCTTTTCCGATAACGCACGCAGCCGACCTTTGGCTTTCACGATCTCCGTTTCCGCTTCCCCTTCACGCACGGCAAGCCCCGCGGAATCGTACCCGCGATATTCTAATCTCGCAAGCCCTTCCAATAAAATGGGCGCGGCTTGCCGCTTGCCCGTAAATCCTACGATTCCACACATAATTTTTCACCGCCTTTTTAGTCTATTATTTAGGATAGCGGGTTTTAATAAAAATTATGACAACTGTGTAAAAAATCCGACGTTTATAAAACGTCGGATTGAAAATATACAAATCAAATCTTGTTATAATTTAAGCGGAATTAAAATTGAACTGTTTATATTATAAAAAAGGTTATTAACCATTTTAATAAAAAGCCAAATAGGATTACCATCAAAATTAGTATGTCAAGCAATTTCTTTCCCGTCAATTTTCCATCAAACCAAAAATATAAATATAAAATCGGAGCGCTCCAAAACATAAAGTTTTGTCTAAAAGCTTCTAATATGTCTAATTTTAATAATACTAAATAGGCAGTTGTCACTCCGCAGCCTGGACATTCAATTTGCAAAAATCTATTATATAAACACGCTCCGCCGTTAAAATGTAAAAACAATACTACCGTCACATAAATTAAGGTAGAACAAATTTTTATGATTGGTGATTTAACCTTAAAAATCTTAAACATTCGTTTTATTGCAACAATTTGCCTTCACCGTCTTTATATTTTTTATCACAGAAAATCATAATACCGTCTATAATGCCCCAGACAATTCCTACCCCGCAACAAAGCGATGCTAAAATATGTAGCATAGCGCCTTTACTGTCGCCTAAATAAAAGTTGTGAGCTCCAAGACCTCCTAAAAATATAGCCAGTAACCCTGCCGTTAATCTGGATTTTTCTCCAACTTCTATGTCTGAATCTTCGCCTTTTTCACTTTTCTTTTTCTTTTCGAGCGAATAACCACATTTCAAGCAAACGACCGCCCCTGCATCCACTTTTTCGCCACAATGAAAACAATAATTGTTCCCATCACCATTCTTATACCCACAGCTAACGCATATCGCCGCTTGTTCGTCAATTTCTTTGCCGCAGTTTCTACAAAACATTTTCTTTCTCCTTTGCGATTGATGTTTAATATTATAACACTAATTTTAGTGTATGTCAAGCGTTTAACACGTTGTTTAGTGTAAAATATACATATGAAAACATTCGGGGAAAATTTGAAAAATTTAAGAACTTTAAACAACATGAGCCAAAAAACGTTTGCGGAAAAAATGCAAACCACACAACAACGCGTAAGCGAATGGGAATGTAATAAGATAGAACCATCGCTTTATAACATTATCAAAATGCTAAAGATTTTTGATACAACGTTTGAGGATCTAACCGACGGCATTTCCAAATAAGCCCCCTAGTTATGAAACTTAAGATTTATTCATAACGTCTTTTAGTGCTTAAAGACTTTTGAAAACCATTTGATAATCCCCAAATTATCAAAGTCTTTTTTGCTAGGATCTTTTTGCAACTTTTCTTGTAAAACTGTGAAAAGTATAAATATCACAAAACAAAGAAGTAAACTTAATGCGATTTTAGAATATAGCTCTATTTGATTGATATACATATCAGAAGCAAGCGTTTGTATTGCCACCGTTACCGCTTTCGTAAAATACCACGCCAAAGCGGTTTTTATACAATTTATCATTAAATTTAAAGCGGTGAGCAAACAAGATTTTAGCAAATTCTCTTTGCTCGCAAAAGTGCCTATAAGTATTTCTAATCCTAAAAACATTAAAATAATAATGATATAAATTGACGTTTGTTGTATCGCTCCGATATTACCAATTACCATTTTATCTATGAATAGTAAAATACATTCGGAAACCGCATATGAAGCCGCTATCCAATATATTGCGCCGTATATCAATCCCAATGTCATTCCTATTCCGCCGAATTTAAAAAACAATTTGGTAACTCGGAGTATTTCAACCATAATAAATGAAGATATTGTCATAACGGCAAATTCACGCAGTAAAGGTTGGTCCATCATTGAAAATTTTTCATTCCATGTCGCATCTTCTTTTATGGTAGTTATCACGTCGTTTACAAATAGAAAAAAATCAATATTTAACGTACCGAAAAAATCATTTAACCCTAAAACATTTCCTAACAATTCATCCCCAGGTATTATTCTTTTAAGGGTGCTAAAAAACGCAATTATATTTTCCATTTGCGCTTCTTGAGGCACACCTTTATGATTAAAAAACTGAAAAATAACCCACTTTCCCGTCTCTAAAAAATTTATAATATCTATGGAAAGAACTAGCATTAAAAAAGCGCATCCAGCCGTTAGACCTGCAATTATTAATGCCTTTAAAATAGAGACACCTATCTTAATTATAATATCCGAAAAAAAATTCCCCATATTAGCCTTTTCCTTAGGAATTCAATTATGTTTTTGATTATACACTATTTTTAGTGTATTGTCAATTGTTTTTTTACGCCTGATTTTTAAATTATCACGTTCGTTATTCTTCTTAATTTATTCTAAAACCGGGCTTCGCGCGCACGAACTCCTTGGCTTCTCGCCTTTCCAACGGGATACAAAAAACGCCCCACAAGGGGACGTTTTGGTGTACCCGTTGGGGCTCGAACCCAAACTCGACGGCGTCGGAGGCCGTAATGTTATCCAATTACACTACGAGTACAAATTCTTTTTTTAAAAAGCATATATATTTTACTATTTTTCGCTTCCTTTTTGCAAGCGTTTATGGTATAATATTTTCAAATTCCCGAAAAAAAATTTTTTGGAATGGACGTTTTTTAGAAAAACCGTAAAATAAGGAGCGCGTAAAAATGTCGAAAACGGTCGTAATCGGTATGAGCGGGGGCGTGGATAGCTCCGTGGCGGCTTTGCTTTTAAAAGAGCAAGGCTACAACGTCGTGGGACTGTTTATGCAAAATTGGGAGGAGGCGGACGAGAACGGACGTTGCACCGCCGAAGACGATTTTGCGGACGTGCGCCGCGTTTGCGCTGTACTCGATATTCCCTATTATACCGTCAATTTTGCAAAGGAATACATGGATCGCGTGTTTTCCTATTTTCTTGCCGAATACAAGGCGGGCAGAACCCCTAACCCCGACGTACTTTGCAATCGCGAAATCAAATTTGGACCTTTTTTAGAAGAAGCCAAGCGTTTGGGCGCGGATTATATCGCCACGGGGCATTATTGCAAGATCGCGCACGTTGACGGCGTGCATTATCTACAAAAGGCAAAGGATCAAAATAAGGATCAGACCTACTTTTTAAACCAGCTTTCGCAAAAACAACTGGAAAACGTGTTGTTCCCCTTGCAGGATATGGAAAAGCCCGAAATTCGTAAAATCGCGCTTGAAAACGGGCTTGCAACGGCGAAGAAAAAGGATTCTACGGGGATTTGTTTTATCGGCGAACGGAATTTTAGAAAGTTTCTCAGCTCGTACTTGCCTGCCACTAAAGGCAAAATTCTCGATCTTTCGGGAAAGCAAGTGGGTGAACATTCGGGGCTTATGTATTACACGCTCGGACAACGGCGCGGACTTGATCTTGGCGGCATCAAAGGCGAAGCGGATTGCGGGCGTTGGTTTGTCGTGAAGAAGGATTTACAAAAGAATATCCTTTACGTTTCTCACGGCGACGAAACCCCCTTATATTCCAAATCCTGCGAGGTCTCAGGCTTTAATTGGATACCAAAAATGCCCCAAGAAACGGAATTTACCTGCAAGGCGAAATTTAGATACCGTCAACCCGATCAAGACGTTTCCGTGCGCATCAACCCCGACGGAACACTCCATATTCAATTTGCACAATTACAGCGCGCCGTAACCGAAGGGCAATACGCCGTTTTATATCAAGGCGAAAATTGCTTAGGTGGCGGCGTGATTGAGAGTGCGGAATATTAAACGATAAAGATAAGGAGATTGAAAATGAAGAAAGTTGCCATAGTAACGGGTGCGTCAAGCGGTATCGGAAAAGAATTTTTTCTTTCTTTAAACGATAAATCCGCCGAGTTCGACGAAATTTGGGTGATTGCGAGAAATGCGGAAAAATTGAACGCATTGCGGGAGACAACTAAAACCCCGCTTCGCATATTTTCGCTTGATTTATCAACAAAAGAAGCGGTGCAAACGCTTGAAAAGGCGCTTGCAGAAGAAACGCCGCAAATTGCATATCTCATTTGTGCTTCGGGCTTTGGACGGTTTTGCGGAATACACGACGACGAGCGGGAAACGCTTGAAAATATGGTCGATTTGAATTGCCGTTCGATCGTGGGGCTTACGCACGCTTGCGCGCCCTATCTGATTAAAGGCGGACTTGTAATGCTCATCGCTTCCGTCGCGGCGTTCCAACCTATCCCCTATATCGCCACCTATGCCGCCACCAAAGCGTTCGTACTCTCCTACGGGCGAGCGCTTAACAAAGAGCTTAAAAAGACTCGCGGTGCGCGGTGTTTATGCGTATGCCCGTTCTGGACGAAAACAGCGTTTTTCGATCGCGCACTTTCCGAGCAAACGGTTGTAAAAAAATACGCCGTGATGTACGAACCCAAACAGATTGTCAAACGCGCGTGGAAAGACGTTAAAAAGAAAAACCGCGACGTGTCTATCTTCGGCGCGTACGCTCGCGGCCAAGCCTTACTCGTAAAGCTTTTACCCCACCGTTTTGTCATGTGGGTATGGATGAAGCAACAAGGCTTAAAGTAAACGAAAAACCCGCCCTACCCAGGCGGGTTTTCTATCTAAATAAACTTAATATTTCTTGACTTTTACGCTCGTTACAACGATCGGTTCATTGGGTACGTCGTAGGTCTCAATCGAACCGTTGCCGCCGAGTACTTCGTCGTCTTCGTCGATATCCATTTTCATTTCCGTTACGAACTCATCTTCTCCGTCTTCGCCGTAGGTATCGGAAATATAATCCGCGATCGCGGTTTGTAAATCTTTGAGCACGGACACGCTACCTTCTTTCAAAGTTGCGAATACGCAATAATCATTGTTTGTAGAAGTTTTTTCTTTCAAATTGATAAAGAATTGCGAAGTTGCGCTGTTTTTCTCGTAGGTACGGGGTACGAGCTTGCCGTCTTGATTGCGTTGCACATATACTTCACTTTCAGTATTCTTATCCGAATAGTACATTACAAGCGCGCCGAACGACTCGGAAAGCTCACCGTTTTCCACGGAGAAATTGTTCGATTCAAATTCACCATAAAGCGTATAGGTAGGGCTTGTTTTTTCGCTATCAAGCCATACTGTTTGGGGAATATAGCTCGCTACTTCCTCGAAATACTTCTTATAAACCAACTTCTCGTTTTTAAATGAATACGCCCCCGTGTAAAGCGCGTCGGAACTGTAATCATGCACGCAAAGCCCGTCGTAATATTCGTTTTCCGCAAGCGCAAGGAAATGATTGACGGTAGAAGGAGTAATATTTCTGTAAAGCACGTAATCGAGCGTATACGTTTCGTCGTTGAACGAAAGTGTAATCTCTACTTCCGGGTGCGGGGTTTCACAAGCCGTCAAGGTTGCAGTGCAAGCGCAAACGCTCGTGATCGCCAAAGCCGTCGAGATAAATCTTTTCAAGTTTTTGAACATATTCCTTTTTCTCCCATAGAAAAATACTACTCTTCTATTTTACCTTTTATTTTCTTTCCCGTCAAGCGCTTTTTAGGTGTTTTCATTAGTTTTTAGAATTTTTACGCAGTGAACACAAAATAACGGGCGAGAGTTAAACTCTCGCCCGCTCTCACACTCGGCATTATCGGGGAACGTTGCCGAATAAATGAGTGAAGTTAGTAAACGTCAACACCGTCAACGATAACGTTAAGCTTATCTTGACCCATAGAGTTTTTATTAGCCCAAAGAGTCGTACCGGTATTGATCCCCTTGTCATTGATTTCATAACCATTTACAGTCGTCTTCGTAACCGTTAAGGTATAGCTCTTATTGTAATCGTTTCCGATTTCGATTGCCGCTTTAAGATCAGTCAAACCACCTTTATCGTTAAACACGCAGTTGTTAATCGTTAACTTCGTGTCCACCGTACCATAGAGAAACATTGCTTTACCGTCGGAGTTGAACGTGCAGTTATTGAATACCGCCGTAGGTGCGCCCCAAGTCCAAATGTTATACACGTCGCCAGAAACATTAAACGTACAGTTATTAAATACGCTGTCGCCATAGAGCGTATACGTGCCGTTGATCGTACAGTTATTATATGTAGCGTTTAATCTTGCATAACCCGTATAGGTGGTGCTGTCCGTGTTAATCGTAATGTTTTCAAACGTAACGGTAGCGCCGTCAAGACTATAATCACAGCCTTCATACGAACCGTCGTCTTGCGTTGCTACAACCGTGTCGCCGTTGCCGACAATCGTCAAATTTTTGCCCTTTGCGGAGTCGGGAATAATGTAGTTGCCTGAACCAAGTTCAATTTTAACTGCCCCATTCTTAATTGCAGCGTCAAGATCAGCATCAGTGTTCGCATTAGCAGAAGTACCGACTACGTTGTTTTCGTTTACGAATGTAAAGCTCGTTACGTCGGTATCCGTTTCATACATATACAAACCTTGATCGCCCGCTTGACAATCAATGAATTGACTATTTTTGATCGTAACGCTCGTATCTGCGTTAAGCGTACCCATTGCAACGCCAGGTTTCTTTGTTATGCTTTCAAACGTACAATTTTCTATCGTAACGGAAACGATTTCTGTACCGTAATCTTCGTGCATTTTCAAACCGCGAGGACCAGTGAAATAGCAATCTTCAAAGCTTGCGCTGCCACCACATACCCAAACTGCATATTCGTTATCCGCATTGGAGTTGAATTTACAATTTTTAAAGGTTGCGTTGCCGCTAATTTGAATCGCTTTGTTGAATACGCAGTTTTCAAACACGAGCGTATCTGCGTTTCCACCGCCGAGTTCAAGGTAGCCATATTCCCAGCTATCTTCCGCATAAGATACGGTTTCGTCGATAATCTCTACGTTTTGAATGGTAAGCGTACCGTCTTTAACACGGATTGCGCCAACGCCCGAACCCGTTGCAGTCAACTTCGACGTTTCGGGGCTTTCACCGACAATCGTAAGCGTTTTGGTGTTTTCATTGCCAAAAGGCGTTGATCCAATGCCTGCGCCCGTTTCCCATGTCAAATTCGCTTTGCCAAGTTTAACAACAATATCTTCCTTTTTAAGAAGATCTTCGGTAAAGACGTTTTCTAACGCTACGTCTTCTTCACTATCTTCGATTGTAGCACCGCCTGTATGCGCATTGCCTTGAACCGCTTCTACCTTTACGGAAATCGTCGTGTCGGTTACGTTTTGATATGTATCGTCTACCGATTCGGGAAGTTCAACGCTTACTGCAACCGAATCAATCGCCTTACCTGCTTCCGCAAAAATCCACGTGTTTTCTGCATTCGTAGCGTCACAGTCGAGTGCGCCCACAAGACCGCCCTTAACGTCAAACGAAACCTTATATTGAATGGCAACGTTACTGTTATTGGCAATATCCACCGTGAATTCCGCTTTATCGCCAGGCGTCATAAGGGAAAGCTCCAACTGCGATTGGGCGTTGAAAGCCGCCGTGCCACCGTTTTGGAATTTGCCTTTTTCCTGAATCGCGCCCATAGAATACGTTTTCAAGGACTCTTCGTTGACGCTTGCAAAAACGTCTACTTTACCCGACGTAACCGCAATGTTCACTTCGCTTTCGCTCGTAAAGAGCGCAAACGTTCCGCCGACTGCAAGGCTTGCGCACATTGCAATCGTAGCGATAGATGTTGCTATCACTTTGCTTCTTTGCTTCATTTTTTATATCTCCTTATAATAAAAATTTTTAACTGTTTTTTGCTTGCTCTTCATAAAAACTTGCGGGATAGTTAACCTTTACGCCGTCGTAAGCTTTAAGCCCCTTAACGCCAATTTGGTCGCCACCGAATATTTGATCGAAAGGAATCCATGCCATATGATTATCGACACATTGACTATGATCGAAATCAGCAGGAAGTCCGCCGTAAGCATAACCAGGTTCTACTCGCATGCCTCTTCCACCGTTTAAACCAGGAGTAGGTTCGCAGTAGTGATAGTTCATCCAATCTCCGTAGTTAACGGTTACGTTGTTACAAGTTATATTGTATTTAGACGTATCGGGATAGTTTACACCGTCAATCGTGGTCGTTTTTGCCAAGCGACCGATAATCATACCGCACATACGGTAGTTATAATAGTCGTACGAAGCCGTGCAGTCGTTATAAGCGTCGATACGGCAGTTAATCTCTATATTTTCGAAGTTATAAGTAGCGCCAGGTTCTGCCTGCCCAACGATACCGCCAATCGACGAATCGAAAGAGCCCCAAAGACCGCCCAAAACTACGTCTTCTGCAAGCGTTATATTTTTGAACGTGTAGGTGCCTGCGCCCGACCAACCGATAATACCACCGCAACCGTTATTGTAAGTACCAATATCGGAATCTTCAATCGTAATATTTTCAAAGACGCAATCTCCCGTCGCGCTACCTGCAATGAAAGAAATGTCCCCGCCTTCTACTTGTGCGTTCATACCGCTAACCGTCAAGTTTTTAACGGTTGCGCTTTCCAAATTACTGAATAAACCGAGCGAACCATAACTGCCCCATTCATAACCGAAATCCCAACCGCTTTGGTAAAGATTTGAAATGGTGTGTCCTTGACCGTCAAACGTGCCTTTAAAAGGCACCCCACCTTTTTTGGTGTCGCCAATCGACGTAAAGGAAGCTAAAATGATGTTTCCGTTTTCATCTACTCCCTTTTCCACATACAAATTCACGTCGCTTTCAAGCTTGAACGTTTTGCCGTCGAACGAGCCGTCAAAATTTTCAGGGAGCGTTGCTGCCACATCCGCAGGAAGGGTTCCCGTTCCATTTGCAAGTGCCGCTAAGCCTGCAAGGTCTTCCGCCGTGCTAAGCGAGAACGTATCTTTCGTCGTGTCTGCTAAGAACCACTCGATACTAGCCGTGCCGTCCCATTCGTCTTCCATTTTTGCATTGCCTTGAACCGCTTCCACCTTGACGGTGATAATCGTTGCATCAGTTTTATCCTGATAATCGTTGCCTACCGATTCGGGAAGCTCTACGCTTACTGCAACCGAATCAATCGCTTTGCCTGCTTCCGCAAAAATCCACGTGTTTTCTGCATTCGTAGCGTCACAGTCGAGTGCGCCCACAAGACCGCCCTTAACGTCAAACGAAACCTTATATTGAATGGCAACGTTACTGTTATTGGCAATATCCACCGTGAATTCCGCTTTATCGCCAGGCGTCATAAGGGAAAGCTCCAACTGCGATTGGGCGTTGAAAGCCGCCGTGCCACCGTTTTGGAATTTGCCTTTTTCCTGAATCGCGCCCATAGAATACGTTTTCAAGGACTCTTCGTTGACGCTTGCAAAAACGTCTACTTTACCCGACGTAACCGCAATGTTCACTTCGCTTTCGCTCGTAAAGAGCGCAAACGTTCCGCCGACTGCAAGGCTTGCGCACATTGCAATCGTAGCGATAGATGTTGCTATCACTTTGCTTCTTTGCTTCATTTTTTATATCTCCTTTATAAAATTTTTAACTGATTTTTATTGCGCCTTATCGCTTATTTATTGTTGTAAACAACTTCTACACCGTTAAACTCACTGATACCGTAGATACCCTTACCGTCACGAGCGCCAAAAAGGAAGTTAAACTGTATTAACTCATTGTGCGATTCGTCCTCTGCGTGGTTACAAGCGGAGGTATCAACACCACCATAACCAAGCCCTGCTTCAACGCGTTGGAACTTATATTCGCCCTCGCCAGCGTAGCTAGGGGTACCGTAAGACGCAGATTCACAGTAGTGGTAGTTTGCCCAATCACCGAAAATAACCGTTACGTTTTCGCAGGTAACACGAGCAGGATTAGCCTGTGTTCGGCCATAAACGGTTTCGTTGTCGCGAACGTCTGCAATCAGCATACCTGCCGTGCGGTAATTATGCCACTGATAGTTAGACATTACATCGTTGTAAACGTCAAGACGGCAAGCAACCGTACTGTTCTTTATCACAACGTTATTGCCCGTGTTCATTGCGCCGACAATACCGCCTACGCGGGTATCGTAAGAACCCCACCAAGAACCGATGGTAGTAGTGCTTTCAATGTTGATATTATCAAAGGTAGTTGTAGTTCCGTTGTTCGAGCACCATCCAACAATGCCACCTGTGTTGTGATTATAGTTAACAGCGGTAGAGTTTCTAAGGGTAATATTTTCAAAGGTAGAAGCACCCGCATATGCAGCAATAATAGCAACATACCCGCTACCATCATTTTCTATCAAAGCACCGTCAACAGTAAGGTTTTTAATCGTACCCTCGTAAACTGCACCGAATAAGCCTACATGCTGAGCGTTGCAATCCTGTCTTAAATTGTAAATGGTATGGTCAGCACCGTCAAAGATACCGCTGAAGTCGTGGGAACCATCTCCAATCGGCTCAAAGAGAACAAGGTTACCATTTTCGTCC
>ERZ808043.30-NODE-30-length-54111-cov-9.128271_pt1 | contig 54111 bp, 41 predicted proteins | sample MGYA00380194_ERZ808043 | MGnify/ENA primary metagenome ERZ808043 (study PRJEB31490, sample SAMN06133370) | cow dung metagenome | isolation source: H3 | host: cow | place: China: Chengdu | collected 2015-05 ...
GGATTACTGATTCCGATGATTTGGAAACAGAGCCCAAACCCTCGTTGCTCAATGAGTATGAAGTGAGTATCGGTGAGGGAAAATCGCACATCAAGTTGTCCTCCCCAGAGGTGCGTTATGGGGCTTGCTATGTAGTGGCGTTGACTCCTGTTTCCGGATATAAAAAGTAATTTTCACTCCTCTCTATAGAAAACGTTCTTTATATAATAAAGATGTCCGTTTTTTTTTATAATTTTGCGCCTTGAAATACGAGAATACATTATTTATATACTGATATGAATATATCCTATAAATGGCTTCGTGAATACGTAGACGTAGACCTCTCTGCCGAAGAGGTGGCAAAAGCACTGACCAGCATAGGTCTGGAGGTAGGCAGTGTGGAGGAAGTTCAGAGCATAAGGGGAGGACTGGAAGGCCTGTGGACAGGCGAGGTGCTCACTTGCGAAGAGCATCCCAACAGCGACCACATGCATGTCTGCACCGTAAATGTGGGACAGGATGCTCCCCTGCAGATTGTGTGCGGTGCTCCCAATGTGGCGGCCGGACAGAAGGTGATTGTTGCCGTAGTGGGCACCAAATTGTACGATGGCGACCAGGAGTTTGTTATCAAGCGCAGCAAGTTGCGCGGTGTGGAAAGTCTGGGCATGATATGTGCCGAGGACGAGATAGGCGTTGGCACCAATCACGACGGTATCATCGTGCTGCCCGAGGACACCCCCGTGGGCATACCTGCCAAGCAGTACTACAATCTGGAGAGCGACTACCTGATAGAGGTGGACATTACCCCCAACCGTGCTGATGCATGCAGCCACTGGGGCGTAGCACGCGACCTCTATGCATGGCTGGTGCAGAACGGTTACAAGACCTCCTTGCACCGTCCTTCATGCGATGCATTCCAGGTGGACAACACCGACCTGGAGATTCCCGTAACGGTGGAGGCCACCGAGGCTTGTCCCCGCTATTGTGCACTGACACTGACCGGATGCGAGGTGAAGGAAAGCCCCGAATGGTTGCAGGACCGTCTGCGCATCATAGGTCTGCGCCCTATCAACAACATAGTGGACATAACCAACTACATTATGATGGCATACGGCCAGCCCCTGCACTGCTTCGACGCAGACATGATACAGGGCGGCAAGGTGGTGGTGAAGACCATGCCCGAGGGCACGCCTTTTGTCACCCTGGACGGTGTGGAGCACAAACTGAGCGGGCGCGACTTGGCCATCTGCAATGCCGAGGAACCCATGTGCATAGCAGGTGTGTTTGGCGGCAAGGGCAGCGGTACATATGACACTACATGCAATGTATTGCTGGAGAGCGCATACTTCAATCCCACATGGATCCGCAAGAGTTCACGCCGTCATGCCCTGCAGACAGATGCAAGTTTCCGCTTCGAGCGTGGCATTGACCCCAACGGACAGATCTATGCCCTGAAGCAGGCTGCCATCATGGCCAAGGAACTGGCTGGCGCCAAGGTGAGCATGCAGATAGTGGATGTACAGTCGCAGGTGGTGGAACCCTTCAGCATAGACCTGAAGTATGCCTACGTGAACACCCTCATTGGCAAGGACATTCCTGCCGAGACGGTGAAGAGCATCGTGACATCTCTGGAAATGGAGATTGTCAAGGAGGATGCCGAGGGCATTCTGCTCTCTGTGCCAGCCTACCGTGTGGACGTGCAGCGTCCCTGCGACGTGGTGGAGGACATCCTGCGCATCTACGGATACAACAACATTGAGATTCCCTCAACGGTGAAGTCAAGCCTTTCCGTCAAGGGCGAGGCAGACAAGAGCCACAAGTTGCAGAACCTCATTGCAGAGCAGCTGGTGGGTTGCGGTTTCCACGAGATACTGAACAACAGCCTGCAGAAGATTTCCTACTATACCAGCGGTGCCCAGCAGACATACAAGCCCGAGAATTGTGTGCGCCTGCTCAATCCCCTCTCTCAGGACCTCAGCGTATTGCGCCAGAGCCTGCTGTTCGGTGGTCTTGAGAGCATAGCACGCAACAGCGCTCACCGCATGCCCGACCAGCGCATGTTCGAGTTTGGCAACTGCTACCACTATGATGAGGCACGCAAGTGTGCCGACATTATCCCCGGTGTGTCCAGCAGCCGTGACCCAGAGGTGATAAAGCACGTACTGGATGCATACTCCGAGGAGATGCACATGGGCTTGTGGGTAACCGGCAAGCGAGTATCGGGCAACTGGGCACATGCCAATGAGGACAGCACTTTTGCCGAACTCAAGGCCTACGTCATGAACATCATCTCACGCCTCGGCGTTCCCTTCGGCATGCTCGTCTTTGCCGATGGTGCAGAGGACATCTTCGAGAAGAGTCTGGAAATCCGCAACCGTGGCGGCAAGGTGTTGGTGAAGATGGGTATCGTGAGCCGCAAGGTGCTGAAGGCATTCGACATAGAGAACCCTGTGTTCTTTGCCGACCTTGACTGGAAACTGCTCATGAAGACCATCCGCAACCAGGCAGTCAAGTATTCAGAGATAAGCAAGTTCCCCGCCGTGAGCCGCGACCTGGCTCTGCTCATTGACCAGAGCGTGGAGTTCGGACGTATTGAGCAGATTGCATACCAGACAGAGAAGAAACTGCTGAAGGCTGTAACCCTGTTTGACGTGTACGAAGGCAAGAACCTGCCTGCTGGCAAGAAGTCGTACGCCGTGAACTTCATCCTTCAGGACACCGAGAAGACCATGAGCGAGAAGGCTATTGACGCCATCATGCAGAAGCTCATCCAGCAGCTGACCAAGCAGCTGGGTGCTGAACTCAGATAATATTCCATAACAAGAAGAACAGTATAAAACAAAATAACAATACAACAATACAACAATATGGGACGCGCATTTGAATATCGCAAAGCAGCAAAAATGAAGAGATGGGGCCACATGGCCAAGACTTTCACTCGCCTGGGCAAGCAGATTGCCATAGCCGTTAAGGCTGGCGGCCCCGAACCCGAGAACAATCCCACACTACGTTCGGTGATTGCAGTGTGCAAACGTGAGAACATGCCCAAGGACAATATTGAGCGTGCTATCAAGAATGCCATGGGTAAGGACCAGAGCGAATACAAGAGTGTTACATACGAGGGATATGGCCCTCACGGTGTGGCTGTGTTCGTGGACACTTTGACAGACAACACCACACGTACCGTTGCTGATGTACGCTCTATCTTCAATAAGTTCAACGGTAACATGGGTACCACTGGTTCTCTCTCATTCCTCTTCGACCACAAGTGTGTTTTCACCTTCAAGAAGAGTGCCGACATGGACATGGACGACTTCATCCTGGAGATGATCGACTTCGGAGTAGAGGAGGAGTACGACGAGGAGTACGACGAGGACAAGGACGAGACCACAATTACCATCTATGGCGAACCTACAAGTTATAGCGAAATCCAGAAGGCTCTGGAGGCCAAGGGATTCGAGGAAGTAGGTGGTGAGTTTACCTACATCCCCAACGACCTGAAGGACGTTACCCCCGAACAGCGCGAGGTAATCAACAAGATGGTGGAGAAGATGGAGGAGTTCGACGACGTGCAGACCGTCTACACCAACATGAAGCCCGAAGAGTAAATGACTAAGATGTTTTGTTGGTGCCATAGTAGAGCCGACAAAACATGGAACCCCGTATCAGAGAGAACCACTCTCGCCATCAGTAGGGACGTTGCGTGAAGCGAACGCTATTATCGGACGCCGCACGCAATGTCCCTACTTTCCTTACCACAAGCTTAGAACCGCCCTCTCGCAATTGTAGGGGCACTGCATCAGCGCCACGTTCAATCTCAGTTCTCCTTCCCTTATATATATAAATAAGGTATATAATCTCCTTACGACATGAAGAAATCAATGCTCTCCATCCTGCTAATCTCTCTCCTTGTTGGTTGCAGACATGAGACGAGAGATGAAAAATACCAACGCCAGGCAAGGGAATTCACAGAATCCTCCTGTCCCAAGCCTATGGATAAATATACCGTCCTTGACAGTTTGGTATATGACATAGAGGGGCGCGTGATGAGGTATCATTACTCCGTGTCTGGGGTGATGGATACGTCCTCGGCATACAATTCGGAAATGCGTGCTCTCTTTCATACCAATCTGTTGGATAATATCAGGCAAAACACAGGGTATATAGAGTTGAAAGAACATGAAGTGACATTTCAGTACTGTTATCACTCTTCTACAGACACCATTGTGTACATGAACTTCATCTTTGCCCCACATGATTATAGATAAAACGAGAGGAAATGCCCAAAATTATGTTGCATAACATATATTTCTGGGTATTTTCTTGCATATATCATAAAATACCCATATATTTGCATCGCGAAATAGATATTCGTGCATTAGGTATAGAATTATTAACAATCAAGAGGTAAAAAGTTATGATTGAGAAGATTGGTAGCGTTGCAGGTGCTGTTTGGACAGCTCTGAACGAGAATGGCGCAATGAACGCCAAGGACCTGAAGAAGGTTTGCAAGATTAAGACAGACAAGGATCTGTATCTGGCTATGGGCTGGTTGCTCCGCGAGGACAAGCTGAACGTAGAGGAAGAGGGTAAGGAAATTACTTTGTCTTTGAAGTAATAGATATCCTCAGTTAGATAGATATTATGTTAAGGATGTGTCCAGAAATTGGCACATCTTTTTTTTGTTCTCATGCCGTCTATTATCGTATGATTGCAACATTAGAGTACGTCGAGCGTAAATTCCATGAATTCAATGCGCAGATATTCCACGGGGCATTGCGGCCTCTGCCTTTTAGGTTGAGTTCGGCTCGTACATTCCTCGGGCAGTTACGCTATAGGCGCAAACTAAAATTCTTTGGAGGTTGGGAGTATAGTGATTTCCAATTGGTTGTCAGTACCAACAGGGATATGGATGAACGTTTGTTGGAGGATACCATAATACATGAGATGATTCATTACTACATTCTCAGCAACCAAATGAAGGATACATCTGCCCATGGAAGGATATTTCGTCAGATGATGACGGAAATCAATCGGGATTTTTCCCGTAATATAACAATAAGCCATCGTTCTGCTGCTGGCGGTGAAAGGGAATATAAGTGCAGAAGAAATATAGTTTGTGTCAGTTATCTATTTGATGGTAGAGTAGGGGTTACCCTGGTTCCGACCACAAAGATATTTCAAATGTGGGATGATATTCCCAAGATGCCTGGCGTGGCAAGATGTGCCTGGTATGTATCAACAGATAAATTCTTCTGCAGGTTTCGCCGTTCGCTAACTCCGAAAATATATCTTGTTGATAAGGGTGAGATGGAACGCCTTCTTTTGGATGCCATTCCTTTGGTTAGGGAAGGCAATAGGATTGTAGTTGCGAGGGAGCATCCTTCTTCTTTGTCTCTGCCGAACCCTCAATGAGGGGTTCGGGAGGACCGAGGCGAGAGTTCCCGGTTCTTTCGCCTTGGTCCTCGGGAGGACCTGAACTTGTCCTCGGGATGACCCATCTATGTTCTCTTTTAGCAAGTTTTACCCCAATTGGTCATTAGTGCGCAACCGCCGAATGACTAATTGGGGATTATTGCATGTGTATTGCATGTGATAACATAAAAAAGAGGGTCTGCCCCGAAAAGCAGAACCTCTCATTTCGTATGAATATTGGTATGTTACTCTTCGCAGAGTTCTGTCAATATGCCACATGTGCTCTTGGGGTGCAGAAATGCAATCTTAAGTCCATCGGCACCACCTCTGGGAGCCTTGTCGATAAGGCGTATTCCATTTGCATCGCACTGAGCCAAAGCCTCGCTCACTCCATCCTCCACCTTGAATGCAACGTGATGGATGCCACGACCGCCATTGTCAAGGAATTTCTGGATGGTGCTCTCAGGGCAGGTTGGCTCCAGGAGTTCAATCTTGACTTCGCCAACTTTCAGGAAAGCGGTCTTAACCTTCTGGTCTTCTACAACTTCCTCCTTGTAGAATTCAAGGCCAAGAACGTCGGTGTAATAGGGTAGTACCTCTGCAATGTTCTGGACGGCTATGCCCAGATGTTCAATTCTTGAGATCTTCATCTTCTAATCAGATTTATGTAGTTATTGTTTGTTTGTGATTCTGTTATTCTCAGGGAATGCCACACGTGGAGTGAACTGCATGGCTTCTTCTGGTGTCATTCTAGCATATGCCATTATGATTATGGTGTCTCCCACTTGCACCTTGCGGGCAGCTGCTCCGTTCAAGCATACACAACCACTACCGCGTTCGCCGGAGATAGTGTATGTGTCAAAGCGTTCGCCATTATTGTTGTCAACGATGAAAACCCTTTCTCCAGGGATAATGCCTACAGCTTCCATCAGATCTCTGTCTATGGTAATGCTGCCCATATAGTTGAGGTTGGCCTCGGTTACTTGCACACAGTGCAATTTGCTTTTGAGAACTTCTATGGTCATTTGTATCTAATATGGTCAATCAAACGTATTGGTGTTTTGCCACAATAAACAGTAATGCATCCCACAATGCTTGGCGTTTCGTTCCAATCAGAGATGTCGCCCAGAGTGTTTCCATCCACAATGCTATAGTACTCTACTTCCAGACCAGGGATGGCGTTGATTTGTTCGGTGACCCACGTTTTTGTCTCTTCAATGCTCATGCCCAGGGTGGTGCTTTCCTTCAGTATACGGTAGATGTTGGGTGCGAGCTGCTTTTCTTCTGTGGCAAGCAAGGTGTTTCTGCTGCTCATAGCCAAGCCGTCGGCCTCACGGATTACGGGGCATGGAATTATGTTCACGCGGAACTTTAAATCCTCTACCATGCGACGAATTACGGCTATTTGCTGATAATCTTTTTCTCCAAAATAAGCACGGTCAGGGTCGGTGTAATAGAAAAGTTTGCTCACTATCTGGCACACTCCGTTGAAGTGTCCCGGACGTCGCTCGCCTTCCATTACTGTGTCGGTGGGGGGGTACGAGAAGACTCTGGTATCCGGTTCGGGGTACACCTCGCTTACGCTGGGGACAAAGGCAATCTGTGCGCCGCATTGTTCCAGGATAGCGCAATCGCTCTCTAATGTCACTGGATAGCGTTCAAGGTCTTTGGGATCATTGAACTGAGTGGGATTGAGGAATATGCTTACTACGGTAACATCATTTTCCTTGACGCTACGGCGAACAAGCGATGCGTGTCCCTCGTGCAGCGCTCCCATTGTTGGCACAAGTCCAACAGACTTGCCATTAGCGCGTTCTGCATCAAGTGTTTCGCGCAACTTGGCTATGTTTTTGATTATTTGCATTGCAACCGTTTATATGGCTTCTGTGATTTAAATTCATGCAAAGTTAAAACAATTAAGTCTATAAAAGGAAACTTTTCCTTTCAAAAAAGCGAAAAAGTGCTAAAAAGAACATAAAGCAAGACGTATAGTGCGTGAATATTGTATTTTTTTTGTACTTTTGCATACAAGATACTTAGTATATATAAATGTGAACATGGAAAAAGCTAAGAAGATACTCTACCTAACTCAAGAGATAGAACCCTATGTCAGTGCTACGTCCTTGGGAACCATCAGCCGCAATCTGATTCCTGCTGTTCAGGAAACCGGACGTGAGGTTCGTACGTTTACGCCAAAGTGGGGACATATCAATGAGCGAAGAAATCAGTTGCACGAAGTAATTCGTCTCTCGGGAATGAATCTGATAATAGACGATACCGACCATCAGCTGATAATAAAGGTTGCAAGTATCGCTGCCGCCCGTATCCAAGTGTATTTTATTGACAACGATGACTTTATGAAGGGGCGTCTGATGCTCGAGGATGAAAAGGGTCGTCTGTACAAGGATAATGTGGAGCGTGCCATGTTCTTTGTGCGTGGATCTTTGGAAACCGTAAAGAAACTTCGCTGGACTCCTGAGGTGATACACTGTCAGGGCATGATGAGTTCGCTGGCTCCTTATCTTTTGAAGCTGGCATACTATGATGAACCCAGTTACAGAGAGAGCAGGATAGTATATACCCCTACGACAGACCTGCCAGAATCTCCTCTTCCCAAAAATCTTAGCGGCATACTTTCCTATCGCGAGGCAGACAAGGCTGCCTTGTCTACTTTGGGCGAGTTGACCCAGTTGGAAGATATGAACAGAATAGGCATGTTCATGAGTGATGGCGTCATTCTGAATGAACCCAATGAACGCTATGAACGAATGGCACGAGAAATGGGAAAGCCGGTTGTGGTACTTGATCCTGATAATATTGCGTCCGCTCCGACGGAACTTTATGATCGTCTGTGGGATGAGGTAGTAAGGAATCGTCCCAAGGATGATAACGATGATGACGGATTTTTGTTTTAAGTTTAGGTAAGGTTAGATTTAGGTGAAGAAGAATATAAATACTACGATTGTGTTGAAGAAGATTGTTTTTGGGCTTCTGACTTTGGTGTTGTTGGTGTTGGTGTTGTCGGCATGTACAGACAGTACAGGAGGAATAGGCATTCCCCCATCAAACGAAGCATTGGATACGGATATGGAAACCTTTAATGTCTTCTCCAGATCGGAAAAGATAGATAGTATAAGTTCCCGTTCTTCGGCTTCATATCTTGGGTCAATTTATGATTTGGAAACAGAAGGCAGGCTGGTAGCCAGCTTTGCCACGCAGTTTGCCATTTTGGAAAATGTCAAGTACTTTCCTAATAAACAGTCTGTGCTTTCTGTGGACGAGTATGGCAATGCAACGTGTGATAGCGTATTGTTGCAATTGAACTTTGATACATATTATGGGGATGTCAATACACCCATGAAGATAGCCATCTACCCATTGAATCCCAAGACCCCGCTGTGTGAAGACAGTACCTATTACACAACAACAGATCTAAAGAAGTATATCCATCCCGATTTTAAGGACAAGCCAATTGCAACCAAGGTGTTTACTGCATGGGACAGGATACATGGTTCAGATCCATCGAACACTTCTTCTTCAAGCTACCCCAGCATCAGAATTCCCTTGCCAGTGTCGGAAGGCAGACGCATTATGGACAAATATTGGGAGTATGTAAAGGATAACGAAGGGTTATCGCCAGAGGCGCACGTTAATCGCAATTTTGACGATTCCTATCACTTTATACGCAATGTCTTGCCTGGCTACTATGCAGAGATAGTGAATGGAGAGGGTGTTATGGTGCGTGTTTTCGTGGATGCCCTATACATTATATATAAGACACGTCCGGAAAATAGTGAAGGTGGCGAACCGGTATCTTCTTATTCTATATTTGCAGGCACGCCCGAAGTGGTTCAGAGTTGCCAATTCCAACGTACAGATGTTGACAGGTTGCTTGATGACCAATCATGTACATGGTTGAAGACTCCATCTGGCATCTGCACGGAAGTAGAATTGCCCATTGATGATATCTTCTCCGGAACACACAAGAATGACAGCATAAGCAGAGTAATGCTTACTCTGTCACGCTATAATGATGACCAGAATGTAAATCAGTTTGGTATACCACAGAATCTATTGCTCTTGCGTAAGGACGATGTGAAGAACTTCTTCAAGGAAAACAGACTTCCGGATGAGAAAACTTCATACATTGCTTCTTATCAGACTGGTGAAAATGTTTATGCATTTCAGAATTTGAGCCAGATAGTTACATATATATATAAGGATAGACAAAATGCCGTCAACGTTTATATAAAGGATGTATTGAAGAAGGACAATCCCACCCCAGAAGAGATAGAGGATGCCACATACAAATGGACAGAGGAAAACCCAAACTGGAATAAGTGTTATGTAATACCTATTTCAGCCACAACAAATACATCCTCAGGAATTGTAACCGGTGTTTCACACGATTTGTCAATGACAAGTGCACGTTTGGTAAAGGGCACTAAGGAGAACCCAATAAGAGTCCAGGTCTTTTATACACGTGTGGCATCTGGCCCGGATAATGATTGAGGAATGGTTTTCTGAATTAGCCAAAGCGTATTCTCTCCTTCCGGATTACGAATCGGCGTATTCACTCTTAGGACGTCTGTACCGTAGGGTTCTGGACGAAAGGACGTGGGATTCCGATATTCAGTTGGTTGGCTGTTTTGCGAAGACCGACTATCTGTTAAAGGACAAAAACGCATCCTCAGAATTGAAGTTCATGGTTCACTCCATGCGAATGCGAGTGACCAATAATGACAAGGTCTGGCGTCAGGAGGATTTTCCGTACGATTTTCAGGCGCTAAGTCTTTTTATATCATTCCTGTTCTCCACTCCGATACCAGACTTTATTCGTGTTGGATTTCCTAAAAAGCTGCGAAATAGTACAGCACAAAAGGTCTGTGGCGATTATATGCGTGTCATAGTTGATACGTGGGATGATGATTGCCTATATTGTGAAAGCGAAGACACCGGTGGATTGGTAACGGTAGCTTACAGAGAAAAAGCATTGTTGTCTGAGTTTGATTATTCTTATGTCGCTCAGATAGTAAAGAGAGGTATGATGCTGAATCTCATACGTCCACGTCGGGACAAGCAAGGGGTTCTGTATCCCGAGCATATTATTGTTGATCCAGATTATCTTGTTGATGTCTCAACCATAGCATCTTGTTTCGAGTCCTATGCCGAATCGCCTGTAGTTTCTGTGCTAAGTCGTCTGCTGCCTCCGGTTGTGAATGAACAGATACTTGTGGGTAATCTTGCGAGTGAACTCTTGGATGCGACACTACATCTGCCCATAGACGAGGAATTCACTCTGGAAAATCAACAGGCTTTGTATAAGAGTGCTGTCAGGAAATTCTTCCGAAACAATGCATTGGGTGTTATGTCTGTATGTCCGAGTAAGGAGTTTCATAATCAGGCATGGAACCAAATGCATAATATTCATCAGGCGGTGAATAAAGTCCTTCCTCATCAGGTAGTTAGTTATAACAGCCACAATGTTGTAGTTGAGCCAACTTTCTTTTCAGAAATGTTAGGCTTGCAGGGACGTATGGACATGTTGCAGACGGATTTTCGTGTTCTTGTGGAGCAGAAGGCAGGAAATGCTTCCTATGCATCTGCCCGTTCTAATGCAGACACTCCATATTACAGGGACCAGCATTACATGCAGATGCTTCTGTATATGGCTATTATTAGGTATAATTACAGAAGTTGTTATGAGGATAATAACCATGAATTGCATGCTTTTCTGCTTTATAGCAAGTATAAAAGACCACTTGTTGGTTTAGGCTTTGCCCCTGGTTTACTCTATAAGGCATTGAGATTGCGCAATCTTTATGTTGTTCAAGAAGACGCATTATGCCGTGGAGGACTTGAGGCATTGATGGAGCAAACTCCCGATGATTTTAATGAAAAACAGGCACGAGGCATATTATGGGAAAGGTACCAGCGTCCTCGCATAGAGAAGGTCCTGACTTCTTTTCAGTCAGCATCTGAGCTTGAGCGCCGGTATTTCGCGCGTTTCTATCGCTTTGTGGCATTGGAGCATAGGATGTCCAAGGTTGGCGGGATGTCCAAGGAGTGCTCTGGTTTTGCCAGTGCATGGCTTTCGTCATTGGAGGAAAAGTTGCAGTGTGGCAATATAATCATAAATATGACAATGCAGCCTTGTCCAAAGGATGATTCCGTAAAATTGGATTCGGTAAGGTTTCTTTTTGATGGCGATGCAGGTAACTTTAGGGATGGTGATATCGTTGTTCTCCATTCATACACAATTGGGCATGCGCCAGACTTGCGCCGGACGATAGTTCATAGAGCTATAATCAGTAAGATAGAGCCGGATGTCCTGACTTTACGTTTGAGGAACCCTCAGCATGATGCCTCTGTCTTTGTCAATGAGCCAGATGTGCGTTGGTGCATAGAACATGACTTTATGGAGAGTTCCTATAATGGCTTGTACAAGGGCTTGTATTCCCTGCTGTCTGCTACAAGGGAACGTAAGGACCTTGTGCTGATGCGGCGTAGGCCTAAGGTTGTCAAATCTGCAAAACTTCTTGGTGATTATGGTAGATTCAATATCTTGCAACAGAGGGTTAAGGACGCAAAAGAACTATTCCTGATCATTGGTCCCCCGGGAACCGGTAAGACTTCTTTTGGATTGTTAAATACGTTGCAGGAAGAACTTCTGGAGCGCGAATCAAGAGTTCTGCTTGTTGCCTACACGAACAGAGCGGTGGATGAAATATGCAGTAAACTGACGGGTATTGTTGACTTTGTCCGTTTCGGCGGTTATTCTTGTGCTTCCGGACTTTACAAGGATAAGTATTTTGAGAGTATAGTAGACGAATGCTCGTCTTATTTGCAAATCTCCGACAGGATTTCACAAACGAGAGTATTCGTGGGTACAACATCGTCTATAACAACTCATTTGTCTTTGATTTCAAGGTACAGAATCTCTCTTTGCATTGTAGATGAGGCAAGCCAGATTCTTGAACCTCATCTTTTGCCTCTGTTTACACTCTGTTGTCAGGATGGTCTTCCGTGTATATCCAAATTCGTAATGATAGGTGACCATAAGCAATTGCCGGCTGTGGTACAACAAAGTGCGAGAGAGTCTTTTGTGGATGATCCATTGCTGAATGATATCTGTCTGGATGATTGCCGTAAGTCTTTGTTTGAAAGGTTCTTGTCCAGATATGGGGCTGACGAGGAGTTGTGTTATATGTTGTCACACCAAGGTCGTATGCATCGTGATATAGCGCACTTTCCCAACGTAGCCTTTTATGAAGGCAAACTGCAAGAGATTCCTCTTGAACATCAGCTTTCTCCTTCTCCAGAGCCCCGTCTTCGCTTCGTTGATATTCCATGTCCCGAAGATTCTGGTTCGGACAAAGTGAACCTTTCCGAGGCAAGTTTCATAGCCTCTGAATTGTTGATTATTTGGGGACGTACCCGGGATGTGTTTAATCCGCAAGAAACTGTAGGTGTAATAGTGCCTTATCGTAGCCAGATATCAGCCATACGGAAGATGTTGGCAGACAAATTACGTCAGCCAGACCATCCGCTTTTGCAAATAACCATAGATACCGTAGAAAGATTTCAGGGAAGTCAGCGAAGATATATAATATATGGCCTGACCGTACAAAAACATTATCAGTTGCGCTTTCTTTCAGAATCGGCGTTTGAGGAGAATGGGCGGATTATAGACCGTAAACTAAACGTTGCTATGACTCGTGCTCAAGAGTACCTGATTATTGTTGGAAATGCATTGTTATTGTCTCGTATTCCTGTATATGCGAACTTGATACACTATATAAATAATCGGGGTAACATAGCTGCAACTTAGCGCTTGTACGATTTTTTAGATTTATTATAACCGCATTTATTTGCATTTTGCCCAAGTTTTCTTATCTTTGTACTTCAAATAAGTTGAGCATGTTAAAATTTATATCCTTGGGCAGTAGCAGTAGTGGCAATTGTTATTATCTGGCAACGGATAAGGCACAGATCCTTGTGGATGCAGGTATAGCAGTACGCTCTTTGAAGCATGACCTCAAGGATAGGGGAGTGATGCTTTCCGACATAGATGCAGTATTCATTACTCACGATCATGCCGACCATATCAAGGCCGTTGGACATTTGGCTCATGATTACCATTTGCCTATATATGCGACGGAGGAAGTTCATCGTGGCATAAATCGCAATTACTGTGTAACAACCAAACTGACACCAGAGTATACCAAAATCATACAGAAGGCACAAATCGTGGAGATGGCGGATATGAGGATAACTGCCTTTACAGTGCCACATGACAGTAGTGATTGTGTCGGTTATCGTGTGGAAACCGACGAAGAAGTGTTCCTGATAATTACTGACATCGGGCATGCCACGGAGTTGATTCAGCAAGAGGTTTCCCAGGCCAATTACATTGTAATGGAGTCCAACCATGATGTGGATATGCTAATGATGGGGCCTTATCCCTCTTATCTGAAAGGTAGAATCCGTAGTGGGCGTGGTCACATCTCAAATGCCGATAGTGCCCGCCTTATAGCTGAGCATGCCTCGCCAGCGCTTAAACGTGTTTGGCTGTGTCATTTGAGCGAAGAGAACAACCATCCGGAGTTGGCTCGTAAGACCTACGAGACAGTTCTCCGAGAGTATGGACTTGTTGTGGGAGTTGACTTCCAGGTGGATGTCTTGCGTCGAAAACAGGCAAGTGAACTCATAATTCTGACTACCTAAACAGACAATTCATAGAATAAAAACAACGAAAGAAGTAAAAAAGTTCAGAAATATTTGGTCATTCCGAATAAAGTCCGTACCTTTGCACTCGGAAAAACAAAGATAATGCGTCCTTAGCTCAGTTGGTAGAGCAATTGACTCTTAATCAATGGGTCCAGGGTTCGAGCCCCTGAGGGCGTACTTTCCAAGGGATGACTTCTATATACAGAGGTCATCCCTTTCTCTTTTACATCAACGTTAAACTATATATTATAAAATGTTCAGAACAAGAAATTGTGGCGAGCTTCGTCTTGCCAACGTCGGGCAAGAGGTAATTCTTGCAGGTTGGGTACAGAGTGTGCACAATCTGGGAGCTTTGACCTTTGTGGATCTGCGCGACCGTTATGGTATCACCCAATTGGCCTTCAACGAGGATTGTACCGAGGAATTGAAAGCCAAGGCTGGCAAGTTGGGTAGAGAATTTGTAGTGCAGGCACATGGTGTAGTTGCCGAGCGCTATTCCAAGAACAAGAATTTGCCAACCGGCGAGATTGAAATTCTGGTAAGTGAATTGGTTGTTATCAACGAGTCATTGACGCCCCCATTCACCATTGAGGAGCAGAGTGATGGTGGCGACGATATTCGCATGAAGTATCGTTATCTGGATTTGCGCAGACCTAATGTTCGTAGGAATCTGGAACTTCGACACAAGTTTGCCTTTGAGGTACGCCGCTATCTGGACGAACAGGGATTTTTGGAGATAGAGACACCTGTTCTGGTTAATTCAACCCCAGAGGGTGCTCGTGACTTTGTAGTGCCATCGCGCATGAACCCAGGTCAGTTCTATGCTTTGCCCCAGAGTCCGCAGACATTGAAACAGTTGCTCATGGTGGCTGGTATGGACAGGTATTTCCAGATTGTCAAGTGTTTCCGAGATGAGGACCTTCGTGCCGATCGTCAGCCCGAATTCACTCAGATTGATTGTGAGATGTCGTTTGTAGAACAGGAGGATGTGCTGCAGGTGTTTGAAGGTATGAGCCGTCACTTGTTTAAGCAACTCAAGGGTATTGACATTCCTGCTCTGCCTCGTATGACATGGGCTGATGCCATGAAGTATTATGGTAGTGACAAACCTGACACACGTTTTGAGATGAAGTTTGTGGAACTGAAGAACCTTCAGTTGGACAATGCATCCAATGAGATAGTGGAGAGCATTTTCCCGGAAAGCTTCGCTGTATTTGACCAGGCTCAGTACATAGGTGCAATCTGTTGTGATGGACAGGCAGTGCTCACTCGCAAGCAGTTAGACCAGCTGACCGACTTCGTGAAGCGTCCCCAGATAGGAGCAAAGGGAATGGTATATGCTCGTGTTGAGGCTGATGGCAGTGTCAAGAGCAGCGTGGACAAGTTCTATGCCCAGGAAACCTTGCAGGTGCTGAAGGAGAAGATGCACGCACAGCCTGGTGACCTTATCCTTATTCTTTCGGGCGATGATGCCATGAAGGTGAGAAAGCAATTGTGTGAACTTCGTCTGGAGATGGGTCAGCGCATGGGATTGCGTCCTAAGGACAAATATTCATGCCTTTGGATTGTGGATTTCCCCATGTACGAGTGGAGCGACGAGGAGCAGCGCCTTATGGCCATGCATCATCCGTTCACTTCTCCAAAGCCCGAGGATGTTGCCCTTCTTGATACAGATCCCGCCCGTGTTCGTGCCAATGCCTATGATATGGTTATCAATGGTGTTGAAGTTGGCGGTGGCAGCATTCGTATCCACGATGCCAAGCTTCAGCAGAAGATATTTGAGATTCTTGGTTTCACTCCCGAGCAGGCGCAGGAGAAGTTTGGCTTCCTGATGAATGCGTTCAAGTATGGTGCTCCCCCACACGGAGGTCTTGCATATGGCCTGGACCGTTTTGTCAGTCTCTTTGCCGAGTTGGATAGTATCCGCGACGTCATTGCCTTCCCCAAGAACAATAGTGGCAGAGACGTAATGCTTGATGCTCCAGGTGCTATTGACCAAAGTCAGTTGGACGAATTGAGCCTGTCTGTCAATGTTTGTGAGTAGAAATTTAAGTTGAGGTGTTTTAATAACATCAAGTTCCATAGAAATCAAGAGGTTCTGCTTTTCGGGGCGGAACCTCTTTTGTGTTTTGCGATGTTAGCGTGCGTATTTATTATTAGATCTTCTTGCTGACTTGTCGTCTGGCCGTTGTTAGAGGCCTGGTCTTATTCATCGTGTAAGTAAATATTTTTCTACATAGCCAGAAATGCTTGTGCCTGCCAGCTTTACTTGTTGTCATATGGATGTCAAGTCTGCTCTTTTGTCTAAGACTATGGAAGCTTGGCGAGTCCCTTGCTTGTATCCTGATTATGAGTTTGTTACTGGTGGCTTGTATTCATTGTGAGTTTGTATTCATGGCAAATGAAAATGACCTTGTGGTATTTTCGGTTTGGTCGTCCCGATAACGGACCTTCGTCCTCCCGAGGACAGGACCTTGTCGTCCTGAGGACCGAGGCGAGAGTTCCTGGTACTTTCGATTCGGTCCTCTCGAGGACCAATTTGAGGCATATGTGCTATGTGTCACTCAGCTGTGTTTTTAGCCTGATTTATGTCTTGAGTGAAGGGTGTTGTTGTCTGTATTTTTTATGGTTTAATACTTCTCTATGCTGCTTTTATACAACAGAAGAGGGTTTTCAACCTTGCTTCCTCATGATTTGCATGTAGTGTTCGTTATTACCTAAAATAATGTCAAATATGCTTGAAATAGAAGTTAAGTTTTGCTTGTTTTTCCTTTTTTTCGTAACTTTGCACTCTGTAAATTAACTCTATACTCTGCACTTTTGTGTAATTGTGCTTATGGGAAAGGTTTATGTAAGAAAGGTACTTACGAAGAAGGACTTGAACTCATTTGTGAAGTTCCCTCTTGCTTTGTATTCCAGAAACGAACAGTTTGTCCCAGAGATGTCAAATGATGTTCGTAACAGTTTCAATCCAGAGAAGAATCATGGATTGGAGTTCTCCGAGGTACAGGCCTTCATTGCAGAGAGAGAAGGGAAGGTTGTAGGCCGCATAGCAGGCATTATCAACAAGAGTGCAAACCGGAAATGGAATACCAGTGTTGTACGCTTTGGTTACATAGATTTTGTTGATGACCAGGAAGTGAGCAAGGCCCTGCTGGATACTGTAGCAGAGTGGGGGCGTGAACGTGGTATGACAGAAATCCAGGGACCGATGGGTATTACGGATTTTGATAAGGAAGGAATGCTCATAGAGGATTTTGACCATACTGGTTCCATGATTGATATCTACAACTATCCGTACTACCCCAAACACATGGTGGCTCATGGCTATGAGAAGGTTGTGGATTGGGTTCAAATCCGAGTGCAAATTCCTCAAGAAGTGCCTGCCAGATATGCCCGCGTAGCCAGATTGAGCAAGGAAATGTATGGATTGAAGGTTCGCAAGGTTACACGTCGGGAGGCTCTTGAAGGGGAGGGTAGAAGATTGTTTGAGTTGATGAACGAAGCCTATGCACCGTTGTTTGGTTATAGTTCGTTCACACCAAAGCAGATAGATTTCTTCCTGAACATGTATTTGCCGCTTGCCGACATGGATCTCATCCCCATTATAGAGAACGAGAAGGGCGAGATGGTGGCAGCTGCGGTGACTATGGCCAGCATGTCCCGAGCCTTGCAAAAGTCCAAGGGAAGACTTTTTCCCTTAGGATGGTGGCACTTGATGAAGGCCCTAAAGATAAAGCATGAGGATACCGCAAATCTGATGCTCATAGCAGTACGTCCAGATATGCAAGGGTTGGGAGTTAATGCGTTGATATTTGACAACCTTATTCCTATCTACAATGCAAAGGGATACCGGTATGCAGAGACTGGCCCGCAATTGGAAGACAATGTCAAGGAGCTAAGCCAGTGGAAACCTCTTGCTCCAGAAACCATAAAGCGCAGGCGTTGTTTTGGAAAGAGGATTTAGTCGCCATGGTTATTTCTGCAAATTACCAGATAAAAGTGTTAGAAGATAGTAAACAATAATATAGTTATGGAAAACAGAGTTGTAATTACAGGTATGGGCATCTGGTCTTGTTTAGGACAGACCTTGGACGAAGTGCGCCAAAGCCTGTATGAGGGCAAGAGTGGCATTATTTTTTCTCAGGACAGAAAAGATATGGGATTCCGTAGCGGCCTGTGTGCTGATGTTCCCAAACCAGACCTGAAGAAACTTGTAAGCCGTACTATGCGCCAGTTTATGCCCGAAGAGGCACAGTATGCCTATATGGCCACAAAGGACGCTCTTGAACATGCGCGTCTGGATCAGGACTATATCGATACTCACGAGGTGGGTATCATTTACGGTAACGACAGTGTGGCAGAGGCCACTATGGTGGCTTTGGACCGTTTCCGCGAGTTCAAGGAAACAAGTGCCTGTGGCAGTGGAGCCATCTTCCAGAGCATGAATAGCACCATTACTATGAATCTTGCATGTCTTTTCCGTCTACGTGGCATAAATCTGACCAGCAGTGCAGCATGTGCAAGTTCATCCTTGGCAATAGGCAATGCATATCTGCTCATCAAGAATGGCCTGTCTGATTGCATCATAACAGGCGGTGCCCAGGAAGCAAATATGTATTGCGTAGCAAGCTTTGATGGAATTCAGGCATTCTCAACCCGCGAGGACGAACCCACCAAGGCATGTCGCCCCTTTGACAAAAACCGTGACGGACTTGTACCAGGTGGCGGCGCGGCAACACTTGTTCTGGAAAGCTACGAGCATGCAATTAAGCGCGGAGCCCCCATATTGGCAGAAATCGTAGGATGGGGATTCAGTGGCAATGGTGACCATATATCCACCCCCAACGTGGCAGGTCCGGCACGTTCTCTGGAATTGGCCCTTCGCAACGGTGGAGTTAATCCAAACGAAATCGGATACCTGAACGCCCATGCTACCAGCACACATGCCGGAGATGGCCGTGAAGCAATGGCAATCAAGCAGATTTTCGGTGACTATGCTGTACCCGTAACTTCAACAAAGTCGCAGACGGGTCACGAGATGTGGGCCGCCGGAGCAGCAGAGTGTATCTATAGCATGCTCATGATGAAGAACGGATTTATTGCAGGCAATATCAACTTTGAGGAACCTGATGAAGAAACTGCTTGTGTGAATGTGATTCCCGAAACCACAGAGAAACACTTTGATATGTTCCTTAGCAACAGTTTTGGATTCGGCGGGACCAACAGTACCCTTATCGTAAAGAACATCTGACAATAATCAGACAGGCACAGATAATAATTATTAACCTATAATTTTATAAATTATGACAAGAGAAGAAATCATTGAGAAGGTTATTGAAACACTTTCCGAAGAATTTGAGGTTGAGCAGGAGGTGATTACACCTGATGCCGTAATCTATGACACTCTGCAATTGGATAGTTTGAGCTTGGTGGATTTGGTTGCCGTAGTTCAGTACACCTTCAAGGTTAAGATCCCCGTGGCAGATCTGCCCAAGGTAAAGACTTTCAACGACTTGTATGACTACATCCAGAACCATCAGTAAGATTGAAGACCTTATACCACAGCGCTCGCCCATCATGATGGTGGACGAGCTGCTGGATGTTGTTGATACAGAGTGTACCTGCTGCTTGGAGGTGCGCTCCGACAACTATTTCATGGAGGATGACGGCCAACTGGCAGAACCCGGTGTGATAGAACACATTGCACAGAGTGCCTCTGCCTTTGCCGGCTATATTGCCACATCACAGGGAGCTACCAAACCGCCCGTAGGGTACATAGGCGAGGTAAAGAATTTCAGTCTGAAGCGACGCCCCAAATTGGGAGAAGTGTTAATGACCCAAATCTGCATGGGGGCTACCATTGGAGGGGTTACCATTATCTCTGCATCCACACAACTACTGGACGAGGTGATAGCAGAAACGCAAATGAAAATCTTTGTGCGCGAGGATTGAAAACGTTCCAGCATCCATGGAAATATGAAGTGAGAGCATTTGTCCTTTATCATCAACAAACGTCGTACATATCAATATTTACTAAATGCTGTTAGAGAATAAATTCTACAGAGTATTATCAAAAGAGAGGGAAAGCGAACTCAGTGCCAGGTTTCACTTGGCAATTCTACCCGAATGTGATGTCTATGATGGACATTTTCCTAACGAACCGGTTTGCCCAGGAGTATGCAACATAGAGACCATAAAGGAATGTTGCATGTTGCTGTGTGGCGAATCACTGCGTTACTCAGCCATAAAGCAGTGCCGCTTGACAGCCTTGGCAACACCACAAGTTTGCCCAGAGGTAGATGTAACTATAAATCTCACTCCGTGTTGTAATGGTTATATGGTTCAGGCAACTGTTTCTGATGAAAAACAAACCTACATGCTACTTAAAGGACAATTAGACAAGTCATGACACGACTATTCGTAAACATATATCATTTCTTCAGAAATCATCGGGCCATCATGTGGTGCTCGATGCTTTTGGCTTTTATTATATGTGGTTGGTTTGCTAGTCGTATTCATTTAGAGGAAGACTTGAACAAACTTATGCCATCGTCTAAAAATGAGGATGGTACAACAAAGTTGGCTTTCTCTAATTTAAGAATTAAGGACAAGACATTCCTGTTCTTTGAGGCAAAGAATAATTGCTCTACAGAAGACCTAATACAGTGTTGCGATGAATTTGCCGACACGCTTTTGGCACAGAATGCGGCACTGGATACGAACAGAGTATTCACTGATATATTTTACAGATTAGAGGACGCTCTCTTGCCAGATGCGATAGACTTCATCAGTTCTAATTTACCGGCATACTTAGATACCTCGGTGTATGTAGCCTTTGATACACTGCTAAACGAGGAGCATATGGTACGGCAGATGCAACAGAATGCTGCGGATCTTGATTCGGAGTTCGGTTCACTTTTCCCCGAACTAATTGAAATGGATCCCATTGGCATGCGCAATGTATTGTCGTCTGTGATGTCTGAAGTTCTTGGTAATGGCGTTGGTGGAGTTGCTACTATTGACAATCATTTTTTTGTACCCGATTCATCTGTATGTATGGCATTCATATCGCCACAGTTCTCTGCCACAAATACAGGACAGGGAAACAAGATGTTTGACATAATTAACAGCCAGATAAATCATTTCAAGACCAAGTATCCCGACATACATATATGCTATTATGGTACCCCTGCCTACGGATACTACAATTCCACTACCATCAAGGACGATTTGGTTGGAACGGTGATATGGAGCGAAGTACTTGTATTGCTTCTTTTGTTCTTATGCATGCGCAATTGGAACACAATTCCATTGTTGTTCCTTCCTGTTGCTTTCGGTACTCTGTTTGGCTTGGCTGCAATGTACTTTATTAAGGGGCAGTTTTCTCTGATGGCATTGGGTATAGGAGCTATTGTGTTGGGCGTGGCAATGAGTTATGTCCTGCATATTCTCGTACAATATAAATATGTAGGCAATGCAGAAAAGGTTTTAATGGACGAGACAAAACCAGTGCTCTTGGGATGCGTGACGACTATTGGCTCGTTTGTTGGCTTGTTGTTTGTCCAAACGGATTTGCTTCAGGATTTTGGACTTTTTGCCTCATTAGCCATAGTGGCGACTACAGTGTTCTCATTGATTTATCTGCCACACCTCATAGAGTTGGAGAAGAACAAGGTAAACCGCAGAGCATTTGCACTGATAGACAAGGTGAATTCATATAGAATCCACGAGAACAAATGGCTGTTGTCTATCATATTGATTATTTCTCTGGTGTTCACTGCTGCCTATCTGTACAAAGGTACCATGTTTGACTCAAATATGGACAACCTAGGGTATATTGACAAGGAGGTGGATTATGCCAATAAACTTCATAGCGACAAGACTGCAACAGGCTATGGTTCTTCTTATTTTGCCTCCAAGGGTTCTTCAATGGAAGATGCGTTGAAGAACTTTGCTCAGCTTGAACATAAACTTGATTCCCTGCAGGCTCTGGGTATTGTAAAGGGATATACCCAAACTACCAAACTCTTTGTTCCCGAGCACATACAGCAGCAACGTATAGATGCTTGGAAGGCGTATTGGACTTCCGAACGATTGTACAAGGTTCGTTCACTGATATGCTCCTATGCTCCTGGTGCAGGATTGAATCCTGATGGTTTTGAAACCTTTTTCAGCATGGCACAAGCTGATTATGAACCCACTCATTTGTACGAGGCTGGCATTATTCCTGATGGTTACCTATCCACAATGCTTGAGGAAACTTGGGACGGAAACTACCTTTGCTTTACTAATGTCCAGTATGAGGGTACCAGCGACTTGAGCGAAGGAAGCAATTTCTTGAACATATGTAATTCCGTTGCAAATGAACCTAATTTGATGGTTTTGCATACGTCGTATTACACTCAGGACACTCTTAGCGCTTTGAACAATGATTTCAATATCCTTCAATGGATGAGTATGGGCTTTGTCTTCCTGGTGCTTTTGGTAAGTTTCCATTTCAACGTACGATACACTGTTCTGGGTTTTGCTCCTATATTGCTGAGTTGGATAATAGTGTTAGGTGCAATGGCTGTGTTTGATGTCCAGTTTAATCTGATAAACATAATTATATCTACTTTCATATTCGGCATAGGTGTGGATTACAGTATTTTTGTCATGAATGGTTTGATTGCTGACAATGACAGTGATTCTGCTGAATGCGGAATGTTGCGATACCACAAGACAGCTATCATCTTCAGTGCCGTCATTCTGATAGTTACCGTTGCAAGTATGCTGTTTGCCAAGCATCCTGCAATCCAAAGTGTTGGCTTTGCCACCTTGGTCGGTATGCTCAGTGCCGTGGTTCTTAGTTATGTGTGCCAACCTGCCATATTCCATTGGATGAGAAAGCACAGGCAAAGACGTGTTTCAAGATAAATGATGCCAAAAGCAGACATTATTATAATAGGTAGTGGCTTAGGGGGCTTGGAAGTGGCCCTTACAATGTCCAGGATGGGCAAGCGAGTGCTTGTCCTGGAGCGTCAGCAACAGATTGGAGGTTGTATGCAGAGCTACAAGCGAGGCAAACTCTTTCTGGACACAGGACTGCATTATGTGGGTGGTCTTGAACCTGGTGGTGAATTGCATGAGGCCTTTGCCAGTTTAGGGTTGATGACTTTGCCATGGAAGCAGATGGATAAAGAGTGCTTTGAAGAAATCCAATTTGGTACACAGGTATTCCGTTGGCCTCAGGGCATAGAGGAGTTCATTAAGGCCATGAAATGCTATTTTCCTCATGAAGAAAGAGGACTGGATATGTACAGGGAATTGCTCTTGTGCACAGATGACGAATGGATGCAAATGACTAATACATGGGATTATCTTCATTCCATTTTCTCTGATGCGTTGCTCATTCAAGTTTTGTCGGCACCTGCTACTTGCAAGATGGAGCTCAGGAGAGACTCCTTGCCTCTTTTCACTTTTGTACATGGTACGGCACCATTCATTCAGAGCAGTTGGCGTCTGCAAGGTGATGGGAGCAGACTTGTTGACAATCTGGTTCAGCAAATCAGGCATAATAGTGGTGAAATACTTGCAAGCAAGGAGGTTGTCTCATTGAAGGAAGACAATGGACGTATAGTCAAGGCAATTTGTTCCGATGGAACCGAATACGAGGCAGATATATTTGTGAGCAATACTCATCCAGCCAAGACATGCTCGCTTGTTCAAGACAGTGCACTTATGAAGAATGTGTTTCGTCGCCGTATGATGTCACAACCCAATACATCAGGGATGTTTACGTTGCATCTCCAGATTCGCAAGGGTTCCTTGCCATATTTCAATCACAATAAATTGGTATTCAAGGAAAACAATTGTTGGGATATTGCCGTTGGAAGAGACCTGTGTGTAAAGGGTATAATGATGAGTGCTCGGGTACCAGAAGATGGCGACAATGTTGTCTGTGTGGATATCCTTACCCCAATGAAATGGGAGGTTGTTGCCGAATTTGAAGGCACAAAACCCATGCACCGTCCTTTGGCATACAAGAATATGAAGGCCAGTGTGGCTCGTGAATGCTTGGAATTGGCAGAGTTGGCTATACCTGGTTTGAGTTCCATAGTATTGAAAAGTTGGAGTAGCTCTCCATTGACGTATAGAGACTATAACCATACCCCCGAAGGAAGTGCTTTTGGATTCCGTAAAGACTATGCCAACCCCATGATGACCATAGTTTCTCCCCGAACTCAGATACCCAATCTGTTCATGACGGGGCAGAGTCTCATGCTTCATGGCCTGCATGGCGTAACAATGACATCGGCATACACTTGCCAGGAGATTAACAAGATTATTGGTTTTGAATAATATTAAGTATGAATATGTTGAAGCGTTACATTCTATTTTTGATTTCTATCTTCGTATTAATACCGGCTTATGCACAATACCTTACGGGTACGGTGATTGCTGACGACGATGGTATGCCACTGGTTGGTGCCACAGTGTGGTATCGGGAAAATCCTAATGTCAAGGTGCGTGTAGGTGAGGATGGTAAGTACAAGATACGATTCCGTAAAGGCACTTTGGAATTTTATTGCTTTGGTTTCAAGAGCTATACGGTTGAGGTTACACGAAACCGAAAAGTGGATGTCAGACTTAAGCCATCGTCATTGGAGATGACTGAGGTTGTTGTGCAGGCAGAAAAAAAGAAGTATAGCCGTAAGAACAATCCAGCAGTGGAATTGATGCAGAAGGTTATCTCGGCCAAGAAGTCGCGCGATATGCGTACCAACGACTATGTAACCTTCAAGAAGTATGCGCGTACCATGCTTGCCTTGAACGAGTTTACAGCAGAGAGTTTGGAGAAAGACGAAAACTTGAAGGGCAAATCATTTCTCTTGAACTATGCCGAGGTGTTCCCTGAAACGGGAAAGACCATAGTGCCCATCTCCATAGAGGAGAAGAATACTACTGAATTGTATCGCAAGCGTGATGCTAAAAGTAAGACCATTGTACATGGTCATCATGCAGAAACTCTTCTGGACGTGATAGCGGCCGGTGAGTTCATAGAAACAAAATTCAAGGACAATCTAAAGGATGTGGACATCTACAAGGACGAGATGGTTCTGCTTGAGCACAACTTTATCAGTCCCATCGGTGGTAATCCTGCCATACGTTTTTATCATTATGCCTTGGGTGATACGGTGGACTTGGACGGAGAACGTTGCATCAAGGTGGCATTCTCACCAGCAAATCCGCAGGACTTTGGTTTCAGTGGTTATCTATATATTCTTACCGACAGCACCTACAGAGTACGACGTGCGAAGTTCGGCGTACCTGTTGCCAGTGGCATTAACTTCGTGGAATCCATGGATGTGGACCAAGAGTATATTTCCCTCCACAGTGGCGAACAGATTTGCAACAAGAACAGGATGATGATGCAATTGAAACTAACATCGTACATCAGCAAGATTTTTGTAGATTATAATGTTAGTTACAGTGATTGGTCCTTTGCCCCGATACCCGATACGGAAATCGAGTTCCTAGGCGATGAGCGCTACGAGAAGGGTGCTAAGGATAGAAGTAACGAATATTGGACGCAAAGCCGTCCTGATACTCTGAGTTATGCCCAGGCTAATGTGGCGGAAATGAAGCGCAAGTTTGTTGACCAGCCTGCTATCAAGGCCATGATTTATGGTATGCGTGTGGTGTTGGACAATTATTTAGAGACGAGTACCAATCCCAACAAACCCAGTAAATTTGTAATAGGTCCTTTTACCTCTATTATTGGTAGCAGTTGGGCAGAGGGATTCCATGTACGTTTAGGCATTCAGACAACAGGTGCTCTCAACAAACACTGGTTCCTGTCCACGTGGGTAAAGTATGGTTTCAAGGACCGCCGTCCCAAGGGACATGTGGAACTGACCTACTCTTTCAACGAGAAGGATAAGGAGGTTATTGCTTACCCAATTCGCACCCTTTCTCTTTCATACACCAACGACATACAAAGTCCTACTGACAAGTTCATGCAGTTTGATAAGGATAATGCCTTCATGGCACTTACTTGGAATACCACGCACCTGCAGTCCTACTACGAGCGTTTCAAATTAAAGTACGATTGGGAATTCAATAATGGCCTGCGCATAAATGCTGCATTTGTCCGTGAAGCCAATGAAGGTGCAGGCGATTTGTATTTCAATACTATACGTGAGTGGGACGAAGCCCGTGGAATAGTAGATGGTGTGAATGGAAAGATGGGGAACGCCAATGTGCAAATGAATGATGTATTCCGTTCCAATATGATTACCTATACTGAGTTTCAGGTAGGTGCGGAGTATCAGCCTGGTGTCAAGTACTTAAATACCAAAACCAGACGTTTCCTGGCCAACCGCGAGGCTCCTATCTATGGCATACAGCATACTGTTGGCATAAAGGGATTCTTGGGAGGAGACTTCAACTATAACCATACAGAGTTTACGTTGAAGAAACGCTTCTGGCTTAAATCGTGGGGTAATATCGATGCATTCCATTCTGCTGCATTCCAGTGGAACACAGTGCCATTCCAGTTGTTGTGCCTGCCACGTGCCAATCTTAGTTACATACGTAACGATAATACCTTCTCTTTGGTTAGAAATATGGAGTTCCTGAACGATCGTACCTTCACTATGATGTACCGTTGGAACCTGAACGGTAAATTGCTAAACCGCATACCTCTCATCAAAAAACTCAAGTGGCGTGAGAATATTGGTTTTAACATGATGTGGGGATATCTGACAGACAAGAACAATCCATTCCGTTTTGACGATAAGACACGCTATCCTGATGAGGCCAGCAAGATGGCTGATCCTGGTTATAACTTCTTATATAAGATGCCAGGAGAATGGAAGTACAATGATCAGGGCATAAGAGAATATCGTCCAATTACTCAAGTGATGAACAGTTGGACACCATATGTGGAACTTAACGTAGGTATCAGCAATATATGGAAGTTCTTCTCTGTAGATTATTATCACCGTCTCACTTACATCAAGGATGGTACCCAGACGTGGGGCTTGCGTTTTGCATTTGAGGCCACGTTCTGATATGATTTAGGTGTGTGCGTGCGAGTGAAAAGCAGATTACTCTACTTTTATCCAATCTAAAATAAATATATAGCATAAAGTTGACGAATATGAAATATGCACTTGTAACTGGTGGCAGCCGAGGTATAGGTCGTGCCGTGTGTGTTAAATTGGCCCAGATGGGTTACAATATCCTTATCAATTTTGCCGGCAATGCAGTTGCTGCTGAGGAAACTCTTCGTCTAGTGCGCGAGGCAGGTACCGACGGAGAGCTGATGAAATTTGATGTGAGTAATGCTCAGGAAACCAGGCAAGCCATAGAGGCATGGCAGCAAGCACACGAAGAACAGGACGAATATATAGAGATTCTGGTAAACAATGCTGGTATACGCAAGGATAATATTATGGGGCTTATGCCCCAAGAGGACTGGATGAGTGTACTGGGTGTTAGTTTGCATGGTTTCTATAATGTGACCCAACCTCTGCTTATGCCCATGCAGTTCCATAAGTTTGGTCGCATCATCAATATGGCCAGCGTAAGTGGTATCATGGGCATGCAAGGGCAAACCAACTATTCCGCTGCCAAGGGCGGACTCATAGCTGCAACCAAGGCACTTGCTAAAGAGGTTGCTAAGAAGAACGTTACCTGCAATGCTATAGCACCTGGTTTTATAAAGACTGACATGGTAGAGGGGCTTGACGAGGCAACTTTGAAAAAGAGCATTCCTGCCAACCGTTTTGGTACTCCTGAGGAAGTAGCTGAGTGTGTTGCTTTCTTGTGTAGTCCTCATGCAGGATACATAACTGGCAATGTAATCTCCATCAATGGTGGTTTGTACACATAAACCAAATATTTCCTTCATCTACCCTTTACCAAATGATTATGCTAAGAAACACATACGCATTCCTGATCCTTTTCCTCATTTCGTCTTCTATCTGTGCACAAAATGCAGATTTTCAGAAGGCAGTGGCATATTTTAAGGGTGCCGCTTTGGTTACTGCCAAGGTCACTCGCATAGACCATAAAGCTGCTGTGGCTAACGATGAGAAATTGAAGGGTACCATGACTATCCAGAGTCCCGACAAGATGAATATCAGCGTGGCTGACGGCAGGGAACAGCTTGATATGAACGGATGCGACTTTACTATGCTTACCAGAGGACGCGAACACAAGACCAGCAGTAAGAGGGATAATCAGTTCGTGGCTTTTCAGACTGTACTAAAGGCCATTATCAATGCTGATGCAACAATGCTTGCTAACGTTCCTGGTATATCTCTATGTACGAATGGCGATATCCTAACTATTACCATGGATCCTACAGTAGGACAAGAGCATAAGAAACGAATGATGTTTACATCCTTTGTAGTTACACTAGACGTCAGGAATTGCGAACTGCGTTCTCTCCGCATGAATGGTCGGGGCAAAAACTATACCGAATACACTTTTAGCGATTTTGTCTACAAGAAGTAAATTGCTATGCCAAGGGAACTGACCGATATATGCCATATACCAGTAAAGTTTAGCGAGATAGATTCCATGCGGATTGTATGGCATGGCAACTATGTCGTGTATTTTGAGGATGGTCGTGAATCTTTTGGCCGCCACTATCCAGGTATAGGTTACGATGTGATGCAGGCAACGGGCATTTATGCGCCCATCTACGATGTCCATATGCGCCACTATGCTTCTCTGCATATGGGCGACGTGGCTGTTGTACATACTACCTTTGTGCCCAAGCGTGGTGCGCGTCTTGATTATAAATACAAGATTTACCGCCAGAGCGATGGTATCCTTTGTTGCAAGGGGGAAACTACCCAGCTGTTCATAGAACCGGATGGAACACTGATGCTTGATTTGCCTGATTTCGTAAAAGCATGGAAGGAAAAGTGGATTAGTGAGTTGGATACGGATACTCCTTTTTCTTTGTTGGAGGAGAACTGATGATGAGGATAAATAACAGATGAATTTATACCACAAGTTTCAGTTTCCTGCTTATCTTTGATTTTGTTGAATTAGAAACTCTCGCTCGGGAATATCCATAGGTTTTCTTTCTATTGAGCCTTTCCAATTCCTTGTGCTGGAAGAAGGGTTGCATTGGAACACTCAACTTTCATTGTTATACTTATCATTTAGGAAAATTATCCTGCTATATATACACAGGTGTTTATAGGATACTTATACCTGTAGTTTATAGGATTGCTTGCTAAGAAGCGAGGCAAGTACATCGCATGTACTTGCCTCGTGAATGAATATGTTCTGGAGAGTTGTGGATTACTCCTCAACGGCAGCCTGAGCAGCAGCCAGACGTGCGATGGGCACACGGAAGGGAGAGCAGCTTACATAGTTCAGACCAACCTTGTGGCAGAACTTAACTGATGAGGGCTCGCCGCCGTGCTCACCGCAGATACCGCACTTCAGCTCGGGACGAACTGAGCGGCCACGCTCTACGGCCATCTCTACCAACTGGCCAACACCGTTCTGGTCGAGAACCTGGAAGGGGTCTACCTTCAGAATCTTCTTCTCCAGGTATACGGGCAAGAAGCTGGCGATGTCGTCACGAGAGTAACCGAAGGTCATCTGTGTCAAGTCGTTGGTACCGAATGAGAAGTACTCGGCACGAGAAGCGATGCGGTTAGCGGTCAGGGCAGCACGAGGAATCTCGATCATGGTACCTACCTTGAACTCAACCTCAACACCTTCCTCTGCGAACAGAGCAGCTGCGGTCTCGCGGATAACCTTCTCCTGAGCCTCGAACTCGTAGAGGATACCAGTCAGAGGAACCATGATCTCGGGCATGGGGTTGCCACCTTCCTTCTTGATCTGCACGGCAGCACCCAGGATGGCGCGTGTCTGCATCTCGGTGATCTCGGGATATGTGTTGCCCAGACGGCAGCCACGGTGACCCAGCATGGGATTAGCCTCGCAAAGGCTCTCTACGCGCTGCTGGATGTACTGAACTGTTACGCCCATAGCGTTTGCCATCTCCTCCTGACCCTTCTGATCGTGGGGAACGAACTCGTGCAATGGGGGATCGAGCAGACGAACGTTAACGGGACAGCCGTCCATTGCCTTGAAGATGCCGTAGAAGTCAGCCTTCTGGTAGGGCAGCAACTTGGCAAGAGCAGCCTTGCGGCCCTCAGCGTTCTGAGCAAGAATCATCTCGCGCATAGCAACGATCTTCTCTGCCTCAAAGAACATGTGCTCGGTACGGCAAAGACCGATACCTACGGCACCGAAGTTGCGAGCAACCTGTGCATCGTGAGGAGTATCAGCATTGGTACGAACTACCAGCTTGGTGTACTTCTCGCAAAGAGCCATCAGGTCGGCGAAGTCGCCGCTCAACTCAGCAGCCTTGGTCTCAACCTGACCGTTGTAGATCTCACCGGTGGTACCGTTCAGAGAGATGAAGTCACCTTCCTTAAGAACGATGCCGTCAACCTCTACGGTGCGAGCCTTGTAGTCGATGTTCAGAGCGCCTGCACCAGATACGCAGCACTTACCCATACCACGGGCAACAACGGCAGCGTGAGAGGTCATACCACCACGTGCGGTCAAGATACCCTGTGCTACAGCCATACCTGCGAGGTCCTCGGGAGAAGTCTCGATACGAACCATGATAACCTTCTTGCCATCCTCAGCCCACTTAGCAGCGTCGTCAGCAAAGAATACAATCTGACCAGTAGCAGCACCAGGAGATGCGGGAAGACCACGTGTAAGAACCTTTGCGCTCTTCAGGGCAGCCTTGTCGAATACGGGGTGCAGCAGCTCGTCGAGCTTGTTGGGCTCGCAACGCTTCAGAGCGGTCTTCTCGTCGATCAGACCCTCGCGAACGAGGTCCATAGCAATCTTAACCATTGCAGAACCGGTACGCTTACCGTTACGTGTCTGCAAGAACCAGAGCTTGCCTTCCTGTACGGTGAACTCCATATCCTGCATGTCGCGGTAGTGGTTCTCCAGCTTGTTCTGAAGCATGTCGAGTTCCTTGTAGATCTCGGGCATAGCCTCTTCCATAGAAGGATACTTTGCTACGCGCTCTTCCTCAGAGATACCTGCGCGCTCGGCCCAACGCTGAGAACCGATCTTGGTGATCTGCTGAGGTGTGCGGATACCAGCAACAACGTCCTCACCCTGTGCATTGATCAGGTACTCACCGTTGAAGAGGTTCTCACCGTTACCAGCGTCACGGCTGAAGCATACACCAGTAGCAGAGGTGTCGCCCATGTTACCGAATACCATTGCCTGTACGTTAACGGCGGTACCCCATTCTGCGGGGATGCCTTCCATCTTACGATAGAGGATAGCGCGGTCGTTCATCCAGCTGTCGAATACAGCGCAGATAGCGCCCCACAACTGCTCGTAAGAATCGTTGGGGAAGTCCTTGCCAGTCTGCTCCTTAACGGCAGCCTTGAACTTCTTAACCAGCTCCTTGAGATCCTCAACCTCGAGTTCGTTGTCAAGCTTAACGCCCTTGGCCTCCTTCACCTCCTCGATGATAGCCTCAAATGGATCAATATCTTCCTTGTTGACGGGCTTCATGCCGAGAACAACGTCGCCATACATCTGTACGAAACGACGGTAAGAGTCCCATGCGAAACGTGCGTTGCCAGTCTTGCGGATCATACCCTCAACAACCTCGTCGTTAAGACCAAGGTTCAGGATGGTGTCCATCATACCGGGCATAGAAGCGCGTGCACCAGAACGAACTGATACGAGCAGGGGGTTCTCAACATCACCGAACTTAGAGTTCATCAATGTCTCGATGTTAGCAACGGCCTTCATTACGTCGTCCTTCAAGAGAGCAACAACCTGCTCCTTGCCAACCTCGTAGTACTCGTTACATACATCAGTGGTGATGGTGAAACCTGGAGGCACGGGTACGCCGATCAGGTTCATCTCAGCAAGGTTTGCGCCCTTGCCACCGAGCAGATTTCTCATGTCTGCCTTACCTTCAGCCAAACCATTGCCAAAGGTATAAACTCTTTTCTGACTCATGTGATTTTGTTATTTAATAGGGTTAGTTATATTTTCTCGTCATGCAAATATAGCAATATATATTGAAAAGACCTTGTAAATGCTTAATAAATTCAATAAAAATGTGTAATTTTGCATCAAACATTATATATATTATGGCAAGAAAAAGAAAGGAACTCCCCATTTTGGAGCAAATAGAGATAACGGACGTTGCCGCCGAGGGCAAGTCACTGGCCCGTATAGACAATATGGTTCTATTTGTGCCATACGCCGTTCCCGGCGATGTGGTGGACGTTAGGGTTACACGCAAGAAGCACCATTTCATGGAGGGCACCGTGCTCCGTTTCCACAAGATGAGCGAGCACAGGCAGAAGCCCGTATGTCCGCATTATGGCGTGTGCGGCGGTTGCAAGTGGCAATGCCTTGGCTATGACCAGCAGATTTACTGGAAGCAACGTCAGGTGATGGACAATCTGACCCGTATCGGCAAGATAGAGTTGCCAGAGTGCACGCCCATCCTTGGTTCGGCACAGACGGAGGAGTACCGCAACAAGGTGGAGTTCAGCTTTGCCAATAAGGTGTGGAAAGTGTTTGCCGACCAGCATCCCGAGGGATTGACACCCCACGTTGCCGAGATTCCCGAGGATGCCCCAGGCGCCGTGGGATTCCATGCCAGCGGTGCCTTTGACAAGATTCTGCCCATAGAGGAGTGCCACCTGATGGCACCCCTGAACAACCGCATACGCAACGGCATACGCGACTATTGCTACGAGAAGGGACTTGCCTTCCACGATGCCCGAGAGCATACGGGACTTATGCGCAGCATCATGCTCCGACTGAGCAATAGCGGCGAGGTTATGCTCTTGGTGCAATTCTGCATCAAAAGCGAGCAGGAGCACAAGCAGGCCATGGACCTTATGGAGTGGATCAGGCAGAACTATCCCGAGGTTACCTCGCTCCTGTGGGTGAACAACGAGAAGTTCAACGACACCTTTGGCGACCTGCCCGTGCATACCTATTCGGGTACCGACCATATCTTCCTGCACATGGAGGAACTGCGCTTCAAGGTGGGACCCAAGAGCTTCTATCAGACAAACACCGAACAGGCTTATATATTATATAAGGTAGCACGCGACCTTGCCGGGCTTACGGGCAACGAACTTGTCTACGACCTCTACACCGGCACCGGCACCATAGCCAACTTCGTGGCCAAGAGGGTCCGTCAGGTCATAGGCATTGAATATGTGCCCGAGGCCATCGAGGATGCCAAGGTGAACTCCGAACTGAACGGCATAGACAACACCCTCTTCTATGCCGGCGACATGAAGGACATCCTGAACAAGCAGTTCATAGAAAAGCACGGACGCCCCGACGTGATAATCACCGACCCCCCACGTGCCGGTATGCACGAGGATGTGGTGAACACCATACTCTTTGCCAACCCCGACAGGATTGTCTACGTAAGTTGCAACCCTGCCACCCAGGCACGCGACCTGCAGCTACTTGATGCTCAATACCGTGTGAAGCACATCCAGCCCGTGGACATGTTCCCGCACACCCAGCATGTGGAGAATGTCGTCCTGCTGGTACGCAAATAGTGGTCGGGGCCATAAAGAGCATACAATATATGGCGCCCAAAAACGCCACACGAGGCGAGACTTCATGCCTCGTGATGCGATGCCCCTTACATCACGATGCAAGTGGGCACGGCACGAGAGACGTTAATATTTTATCCCTAAACATATTTTCTAATTATGAAGAAAAACTATTTCTTGTTAGTGCTTCTGGCGGCAACCAGCTTGTTTGCCAGGGCGGAAGTGTTTACTTCTGAAGGTCTGGTTGCCACCAAGGGCAAGCAGGTGAAGAGTAGTGTTAAGGCCGATACCTATTATATTATATCGGGTATAGACCAAAGCAGCAGAGAGTATTATCTATACGACAACGGTTCGCAGGTAAAGGGCAACAGCATCTTCCCCGAGAAAGGCGAAGACACGGGTGCACACATCTGGACACTCAGTACCAAGGACGGCAAGTGGGTGATTACCAACGTGGGTACCGGCAATAAGATGAACCTGGGTTCCGGCAACGGCAGCGCCATCAGTACTGGAGCAAATGAGCAGGTAAATGCAATACATTTTGGTTCAGATGGTTACATGACCATACTTAATGCAAATGGTCAAGCCATAGACATGACCGCCAATGGCGCTAATCCAACTACATGGACAGGTACTACCACACCCACTGGTTCACGTCGCCTGAAAATCTACGAGGCAGAGAACGTCAAGGCAGAGACCTTCAGGTCCCTCAGCCTTGTACCCGCACCCAAGTCGGCCGTAGTTGGCGAGGGCGAGTTCGTCCTGAAACAAGGCTTTACCGTAGGCATGGGACGTTTCTCGGACAACGACACCCAGAATAATATTGTGGCCGACGTGGCACGCTTCATCTCCACCATGAACCAGGCCACATCACTCTCATGCCAGCCTTCCGACGGAGATACCGACATCACCATCACCGAGAACAAGGACATCGCCCAGGAGGGCTACGTGCTGGACATCACCACAGACGGTGTTGCCATAGAGGTCTCCACGGCCAAGGGTGCCTACTATGCCATGCAGACCCTCATGCGCCTGTTGCCTCCCAATGTGATACTGGGCAAGGCCGGCGAGGCTGGCATCACCTATGCGCTTCCCGTGGCAAGAATCGATGACGAGCCCCGTTTCCCCTACCGTGGCTTCATGCTGGACGTCAGCCGCCACTTCTTTACCATAGACGAAGTCAAGAAGATGATAGACCTGATGGCTATCTACAAGATGAACGTCTTCCACTGGCACCTGACCGACGACCAGGGCTGGCGTGCCGAGATTAAGCAGTATCCCTTGCTCACCACCATTGGTGCCGAGCGTCGTAGCAGTTACGATACCCCCATCACCATGGTTGAGGAGAACGGCCACACCTATTGGACAGGTTCTGGTGCACAGACAAATCGCAAATACGGTCCCTTCTACTACACCCAGGAGGAGATGAAGGACGTCGTGCGCTATGCCGCCGAGCGCCACATCGACATTCTGCCCGAGGTGGACATGCCCGGTCATTTCGTCGCTGCTTTGCATGCCTATCCTGAATACTGTTGCCACCCCGACCGTGCCCCCGAGGTATGGATAACCGGCGGTGTCAGCCAGGATGTGCTCAACGTGGCCAATCCCGAGGCCGTGCAGTTTGCCAAGAACATTATCACCGAGTTGTGTGCCATCTTCCCCTATCCATACTTCCATATCGGAGGCGATGAATGTCCCACAACCCAGTGGGAGAGCAATGCCCTTTGCCAGGCTAAGCTCAAGGAGTTGGGCAAGACCAGTTACCGTGCCTTGCAGACAGAGTTCATCCGTGAGATAAACGAGCACCTGGGCACACTGGGCAAGAAGATTTTCTGCTGGAACGAAAGTATAACTGACAACGGTGCTGACCTCGACCTGATGAAGAAGTCTGGTGCCACCATCATGTGCTGGAACCCCTGCCAATCCGGTGCCGCCAAGGCTGCCTCCCTGGGCCTTAATGCCATCATCACGGAGTGGGGCAGCGGATGCTACTACATCAACCGCCGCCAGAGCAACGATTACGGTGAACCTACAGGTGCTGGATATGGCGGTGACAATGTCGCTTCTACATATAACTACGTTCCCGTTCCCGCCAACGTCAGTGCCCAGGCGGCCAAGTACTACATCGGCGTTCAGGCAACCTTCTGGACAGAGCACGTCAGCAGCAACGAGTATCTCGAGTATGCCGCCCTGCCACGCTTCATGTGCATTGCCGAGGCAGGTTGGACACCTCAGGAACAGAAGGACTGGAACAGTTTCGTTCGACGCATGACCGTGGACACCAAGATGCTGGACCTTGGCGAGTACATCTATGCCCGTCATTGGATGAAGGACTATGTGCCACGCCAGGCTCCCGCTCCCACCATCTCCAACGGCAGCGTGGTTACCTTCACCAACTATTCTGCCGACCGTGGACGCTGCCTGGCCGATGAGAACGGCGTGCTCAACGGACAGGGAAGCAAGTGCACCTCTTTCACTTTGGAGGAGACTGCTTCCGGTAGCAATACCTATTATATCAAGAGCAACGTCAGTGGCAAATATCTCTATGCCGCCAACGCCAACAACAACACCGACGTGGTACTGAGCACAAGCAAGTGCGCATGGGCCTTTGACACAAGCACCATAACCGGTTTCGTTGCCATCTGCTACGGGGCAACCAATAAGAATGCCATCAACAACAATGCCTCAAATACTACCAAGGCACGCCTCTTTCCACATGGCTCGGGCAACGGTTCTTCGTTCTGGAAGATAGACACTTTCGTAGACAATAGCCTGAAGGAGGGCGAGAGCGGAAAGGTAACCTACAACTACTACTATCGTGGCCTTGTTGTAGGCACCAAGACATTCACCCTCACTTGCGGTTCTGCATATCCTTCCGTTCTGGACGAGGCATACATGCCCAAGGGTTATGTGCCCCTGTCAAAGGAACCCATCCAGGGCAAGGTACACCTTGTGAGCGAGACAATTGAGATTCCCGTGGAGAGAGTGCCTGTGCCAGGCGCCTTCTATCACTTCTTCAACGAGAAGAGCGGTCTTTACTTCAGTGCCGACGCGAGTGCCGATGCCCACGGCGTGGCTTCCGCACCACAGGCTCATACCATATTCTATTATGCAGACAATGCTCTTCTTTCCTACGAGCGTGGCATGTATATAAATGGTGCCGGATTGTCCACAGAGGCAACCTCTCCCGTTATCCTGGAACCCAGCAAGCTCGGTACCTTGGACATGTGCAACATCATAAGCAACAATACGGAATACATCTGCCTGTCCAGCGATTTGGGTGCATACAACACCTTGGGCACATCATCTGATGCCGCAGCAAATGCCTCTTACGACTTTGCCAACAGAATGGTTCTTTCTCTGCCCGTTGCTATCCCCGAGAGCGGTTGGACGACCTTCTCTGCTCCTGTTGCAATCACCGTTCCCGAGGGTTGCGTAGCATATGTTGCCGATGCCTATGATGCACCCACCGCATCCGTAGGCATGAGCGCCGTATTGCCCGGCACCACCATTGCCGCCAACACCGGCATTGTGCTGAAGGCCGCTCCCGCCACCACCGTAGGCATGGTCATCACCGAGGCAGGATGCGAGTATTTCGCCAACATGCTGCGCCCCTCTGTTGTCGCTGCACCCGTGGCTCCCGAGCACAAGGCATACGCACTGGTGGATGACAATGGCATGATTTCATTCCGTTTGCTTTCAGCCACCGAGCGCACTCTGCCTGCACATAGCAGTTGGCTGTCCTTGGACGACGCCAACGCTCCTGAATGCCTCTCCATCGTATTGCCCGATAATGAGACAGGTGTTACAGGCATTGAGGTACAGTCTGCTAAGTCTGCAAGCATTTATAACATACACGGACAGAAACTCAATGCTCCTCAAACAGGTGTAAACATCATTGAGGGTAAGAAGGTGATTGTGAAATAGGGGCTCCTAAGTCATATATATAGTTCCGTTACATATTCAAGCGACTCGCCGCATCTCATAAGTGCTGGCGAGTCGCTTTTTCTTCACACTAAAAACTGTAGGTTTATCTGATGCCTCCCGAGGACCCGCTTCGGTCCTCGGGAGGACCGACCCGAAAGTTCCCGGTTCTTTCGCCTTGGGCCTCGGGAGGACACAAAAGAATGTTATTGGAGGATAAAAATGGATGTTTCTATGATAAAGCAGAAAGTGCCTTGTCAAGAGTTTCCATGTCTTCGTCGGTAGTGGCCCAACTGGTTACGAAGCGGCACAGGATGTTGCCGTCTGCCATGGGAGACCAAACCTCGAAAGCAATAGTTTGCATGAGTTGTTCTTTCTCGCTGGGTGTGAGGACTACGAACTGTTGGTTGGTGGGTGAATCCACTCCCATCTGCTTGCCATGAGCAATGAAAATGTTGCGTAGACGCATTGCCATCTCGTTGGCATGGCGAGCTACGCGAAAATATAGATTGTCTGTAAACAAGCAGTTGAATTGCAATCCCAACATGCGTCCTTTAGCAAGTAGAGCACCATGTCTCTTTATGGTAGTGAAGAAGGCTCTTGGTGCTTTGGTATTAGTGAAGACCACTGCTTCGCCAAACATGGCACCTACCTTGGTACCCCCGATGTAGAAGACATCAACGTGCTTAGCTAACCAAGGCAATGTGATGTCTGATTGTGATGAGGTAAGGCCATATCCCAAACGGGCTCCGTCTACGTAAAGTAAAAGGTCGTAGCGGCGGCACACGGCCAAGATGTCCTCTATTTCCTTCTTGCTGTAGAGCATGCCCAATTCCGTTGGTAGAGTGATATATACCATGCGAGGCAGTACCATGTGAGGATAGGTTTCATCTGCAAGGAACTCAGACATGTATTTGTCTATGCCCTCGGCTGTGAGTTTACTTCCTTCTGATGGAATGACAAGCACTTTATGGCCGTAAGCCTCGATTGCTCCAGATTCGTGTACGTTGATATGCGCAGATTCGCATGCTATGACACCTTCGCATCCGAGTAGCAGTGCATCTATAACAGTTTGATTGGTTTGTGTACCTCCTAAGAGAAAGAATACTTCTGCTTCAGGCATCTCTATAGCCTGACGTATTTTCTCCTTGGCACTCTTTGTGTAAGGATCGGCACCATAACCAGATGTCTTAGTATTGTTCTCTTGTATCAGGCAGGAGATGATCTCTGGTAGAGTGCCGTTGTTATAGTCGCTTTCAAATGAAACCATGATTCTGTATAACTTTGGTATGTGATGTTCGTGGATTACAGGTTGTGCTTGCCTGCCTTTTCGTGTTGTGCACGGACTCTGGATAAAGTCTCTGGAGTCATTTGTAGGAACGAGGCTACATGAAGCATAGGCGCACGCAGGATAATCTCGGGCTTTTCCCTAAGCAAACGTTCGTATCGTTCGTGTGTATTCTCAAAGCGTTGCGAGTCGGCATGATGTTGTGACGATATAAGAGCATGTTCCAATACCTTGCGGTAGAGTATTCCTAACTCGGGACAAGTGTCAATTGCCTCAAGAAGTTTTTTTCGGGGAAGTGCATAGAGATGGGTAGTTTCCAGTGCTTCAATAATGATTTGGCTGGGAACATGCTTCAGTAGCGACTCTATGCACATGACAATGCGTCCCTCGAACGAGAAATGCTCTGTAACGTCTTTTCCGTTCTTGTAGTAATACTGGCGCACCATTCCTCTCTCAACATAGTACATGCATGTACATTCTTCTCCTTCGTTGAGAACAACTTCCCCCCGAAGGTATTTCATGGGTACAAGGAGTTGGGCAAGTACCTCAATACTTTCTGGTTCAAGGCGACAGTATCTGCGTGCTATTTCCTTTGCAATGTCTCTTCTGTTATTCATTGTGATGTGAGTAGGTGTGTTTTTCTTTGAAAGTCCTGTTTCTATAGTTAGTCTAACTTCAGTACAGCGAGGAAGGCCTTCTGTGGAACTTGCACGTTGCCAATTTGCTTCATGCGTTTCTTGCCCTTCTTTTGTTTTTCAAGCAGTTTGCGCTTACGGCTGACATCGCCGCCATAACACTTTGCAAGCACGTCCTTGCGAAGCTGCTTGACAGTTTCACGTGCAATGATTTTTGCACCAATGGCTGCCTGAATAGCAATGTCATATTGTTGGCGTGGGAGTAGTTCTTTCAGTTTTTCGCACATTCGGCGACCGAATGTCTCTGCATTGTCAAAGTGGGTAAGAGTGCTCAGTGCATCAACTGGTTCTCCATTGAGAAGAATGTCTAGCTTGACCAATTTGGAAGGGCGGAAACCTGACTGGTGATAGTCAAATGAGGCATAACCCTTTGATATAGATTTCAACTTGTCGTAGAAGTCGATAACAATCTCTCCGAGAGGCATTGCATATTGCAATTCCACGCGATTGCCAGAGATGTAGTCCTGTTTGAGCAGTTCTCCACGTTTGCCAAGACAAAGAGTCATAATATTGCCAATATAGTCTGTACGTGTGATGACGGTTGCATGGATATATGGCTCTTCGATTCTATCAATTAAAGTGGTTTCGGGCATGCCAGCAGGGTTATGAACCTCTTTTACTTCGCCATGTTTGTCATATACCTGGTAGCTAACGTTTGGTACAGTGGTGATAACATCCATGTTGAACTCTCTGTCCAGACGCTCCTGCACGATTTCCATGTGCAGCAACCCCAGGAATCCACAACGGAATCCAAAGCCGAGTGCAACGGAACTTTCTGGGGTGAAGGTAAGTGACGCATCGTTTAATTGTAGTTTTTCCAAAGATGCCCTGAGGTTTTCAAAATCTTCTGTCTCTATTGGATAGAGGCCTGCAAATACCATGGGTTTAACCTCTTCGAAACCGGCAATGGCTTCGGTGGCAGGATTGAGTGTGGTGGTAATGGTATCACCAACTTTCACCTCAGTTGCTGTCTTTATTCCGGATACTATATAACCAACATCACCACAGTGCAGTTCTCTGCGAGGTGACATATCCATCTTCAATACACCTATTTCGTCAGCTTTGTATTCTCGGTCGGTGTTCATGAATTTGACAGAATCGCCCGCCTTGATACTGCCGTTTACTATCTTGAAATAAGCAATAATGCCACGGAAAGAATTGAATACACTATCAAAAATTAGTGCTTGCAGAGGTCCGTCTTCGTTGCCTGTGGGGTGGGGTACACGTTCTACTACGGCACTAAGTATTTCGGGTACACCTTCACCTGTCTTACCACTTGCGCGCAAGATTTCCTCTCGCTTGCAGCCAAGCAATTCAATTATTTCATCCTCAACCTCTTCAGGCATCGCATTGGGCATGTCGCATTTGTTGATTACAGGTATAATTTCTAAATCCTGTTCAATGGCCATGTAGAGATTGCTGATGGTTTGAGCCTGTACGCCTTGAGTGGCATCCACAACGAGAAGTGCTCCCTCGCAAGCTGCGATAGAACGAGAAACTTCATAACTGAAGTCCACATGTCCCGGGGTGTCAATCAGGTTTAGTGTGTAGCGACCATCTTCTATGTCGTTGCTAATAGGGAGAAGGCTTGTGCTTGCTTCTCGCCTATAGTCGTATTCCATCTGTATGGCATGACTCTTGATAGTGATTCCACGCTCCTGTTCCAGATCCATGTCATCCAGCATCTGTCCGTGAGTGGTTTTGATAGTTTGCGTAATTTCCAAAAGTCTGTCTGCCAAGGTACTCTTACCGTGGTCAATATGTGCTATGATGCAAAAGTTTCGTATCTTTTTCATTAAATATATGGGTAATCAGTTCTGCTATTAGTTGATATGTTTGCTTGCTCTTTTTGAGGTGTGTCCTTTTATCCACTTTACCCTGCCAGCGAGAAATATTCTCATCGGCAGGGTTGTTATATCTTCCTTATGGTAGTCTTAAGAGTACATGAATCTCTTTATTGAGCGCTTGGGTGTCTTTTCGAACTCCTGGTCACATACTATGATGCCTGCCAATTGCTCGTATAGAGGAAGCTGCTTGTTCAGAATTTTACGATTATCCTCCATCTTCTCGCTTAATAGTGCCGGAGAGATATTGGTCTTCTTTATGAGTTCCGGATCTGGATATACAAGTCCGTATAGTTTGTCCTCCCTTTGAACTACTACACATTCCTGCACATAGGGTAGATTGTTGAGCTTGTCCTCTATTTCCTCTGGGTAAATGTTCTGGCCATTGCTGGAGAGGAGCCTGTTCTTTATACGTCCTTTTATAAAGATATTGCCGTGCCTGTCCATGATACCAAGGTCGCCTGTGTGGTACCATCCGTTTGTGAGTGTTTCTGCCGTTGCTTCTGGGTTCTTGTAGTATCCGAGCATGACATTCTGTCCTTTTACCAATATTTCACCTGGAATTTCGTAGGGATTACGGCTATCAATCTTTATCTGCATTCGTTTAACAACCTTGCCACAGCTTGTTGGAACAAATTTTTTCCAGTCTTCGCAAGAGATCAGGGGAGCGCATTCGGTGGCTCCGTATCCTACGGTAAAGTTGAAGCCAATATCTTTTAGCAGTGCTTCTACTTCCTGATTCATGGCTGCGCCTCCAATAACCACTTCGTAGAAATTACCTCCAAAGGCATTGCGCAGACCTTGGCATATCTTCTCCTTTATCTTACGTCCAATGATTGGTGTTTTTAGCAATATGCGAACCTTGGGATCGCTGATTTTCTGCATTATTGCCTTGCGTACAACCTTTTCTATAATCAGTGGTACGCATACGAGTGCAATTGGACGTATGTCTGCCAATGCCTTTAGCAGAATGCTTGGAGTTGGCATTCGTGTAAGGAAGTGAACATGTATGCCTATTACGAATTCATACAGAAATTCGAATGACATACCTAACGTATGGGCAAGTGGAAGCATTGATAACAACGTGTCTCCAGCCTTAGCATTAGTACCTATCAGCTCATCGGCACACATTATGTTTCCTATGATGGCGCGATATGGTATCATAACTCCCTTAGAGTTACTGGTGGTACCAGATGTATAGTTGATGATAGCCAATTCTTCTGCTTCGTCATTATGGAATGTCATGTCGTTGATTCCAAAGTTCCTTGGGTACTTTTCTCCGAAACAAAGGTTTAGGTTCTCTACTGCATGTTTCAATTTGTCGTTGTTGGCATGCAATAGTGTCCAATCATTCATCTGGATGATACCTTCAAGATTGGGCATTTCCGTTGCCTTGAGTTTCTTCCACACAAGATCACCAGCAAACAATACGCGCGATTCGCTATGATTGACGATATGGTGAATTTGCTCTGGATGAAACTCGTGCAATATGGGAACAGCTACAGCACCATAAGTCAATGTGGCCAAAAATGCAATGCCCCATCTGCTCATGTTTCTACTGCATAATGCTATTTTATCGCCTTTCTTAATACCTGTTTGCTCAAATACTATGTGTAGCTTGGCAATCTCTTCAGCCACGTCTTTGTATAGTATTGTTTGCTGGCCATAATCAGACATAGAGGGAAGACTCCAATATCTGCGGAGACTTTCCTCTATGGTCTTATTGAATGATGATTGAACTATCATTGTTGTTATATAGTAATCTTCTAACTATACTTCTGCATCCTTATAAAGGAAACGTTTGATTGAACGTTTGGGAGTCTTTTCAAACTCTTGCTCCATAATACGAACACCGCATATCTGCTCATATGCAGGTATCTGCAAATTGAGATCCTTGCGGTTCTGTTCCATTATGCTCTTCAACTCTTCATCGCCAAGGTTCAGGGCTTTAACCTGTTCCATATCTGGATAAACAAGAGCATATAGTTTCTCCCCTTTTTGGATAACCACACTCTCTAATACCATGGGGAGACTATTGAGTTTATCTTCAATTTCCTCTGGATAGATGTTTTGTCCGTTTGCACCGAGAAGCATGTTCTTGCTACGTCCCTTTATGAATACGTTGCCTTCGGCATCAATGATACCAAGGTCGCCAGTGTGATACCATCCGTCTATGAGGGTTTCTGCCGTAGCCTCAGGGTTCTTGAAATAGCCAAGCATTACGTTGTCGCCTTTGGCAAGAATCTCTCCAGGGATGTTTTGAGGGTCGGGACTGTCTATTTTTAAGGTCATGCGAGGTGCTGCCTTGCCACAAGAACCTTTTTTGAATAGTTTCCAATCTTCGTATGCAAGGATGGGGGCACATTCAGTCGCACCATAACCAACGCAGTAGTTGAAGCCTATATCTTTTAGCAGACCTTCAATCTCGGCATTGATGGCTGCACCGCCAACGATAGCTTGATAGAAGTTACCGCCGAGTGCTTGTTGCATGCCTTGACAGATACGCTTCTTTATTTGGTCGCCCACAATGGGGAGGTTCATGAGGATTCGAACTTTGGGGTCTTTAATCTTAGGCAATATGGCTTTACGTACGATTTTCTCAAGAATGAGGGGCACACATACGATGATTTTGGGCTTAACATCTGCCAAGGCCTTTAGAAGGATGGCTGGTGTTGGCATTTTGGTAAGGAAATGTACTTGTACACCGAGAGCAAATTCGTAGAGGAATTCAAAAGCAAGACCATACATATGTGCCATTGGGAGCATGGATAGCATATTTTCACCTGCTTTAAGTTCGTGTCCAAGTTTCTCTAAACCGAATAACACATTGCTATGGATAGCACGATAGGGTATCATGACACCCTTTGAGTTGCTTGTGGTGCCAGAGGTGTAGTTTATCATGCATAGTTCATCGCGTTCGTCCTTATGATACGAGATGTGCTCTGCGCGGAAACTGTCTGGGTATTTCTCTCCAAAGAGTTTGTTCAGATTATCGCGAGTTTCGTTTAGTACTTCGTCTCTTGAAAAAAGTACTTGATAGTCCTCAGTGCCAAGGATACCTATGAGGTTGGGCATCTCTTCTGCATTGATTTTCTTCCAAATATGGTCGGCAACGATAAACAGGCGAGCCTCTGAATGATTTGTAATCTGATGTATCTGTTCTGTATGGAAGTCGGGCAAGATAGGCACAGCTACTGCACCGTAGGTGATAGTTGCCAGAAAGGCAATACCCCAACGAGATTGGTTTCTTCCACATAGAGCTATTTTGTCACCCTTCTTTATACCAGCTTCTTCAAACAGGATGTGTAGTTTTGCAATGATTCGTGCTACGTCCTTGTACTGGAAAGTTGTTTCTCCGTAGTCACTAAGTGCGGCTCGTGTCCAATTTTTTTTGATGCTTTGGGCTATTGCCTCATTGAAACTTTCTGGGAACATCATAATCGTTTTGTCTTGCTTGTTTAACGGTTATTACTAATTTGCGAATGCAAAGGTACATATAATTTGCACATCACGCAAATGTTTGTGCAACAAAAATATGCTTAATGCATAATATTTTGCACATATCAGTAGTTTCTGTGCCCAAATATACTGCTTCCTATGCGTACTATGTTGCTGCCTTGACTTATTGCGAGCAGGTAATCATCGCTCATTCCCCATGATCGATATTGCATAGTATTTGCAAGGTCGGGAAACTCTTTTTGGCAGAGGAGGAAGAATTCTTTGGCTTGTTGGAAGTCCTTGAGTATTCGTTCTTCGTTGTCGGTATTTGTGGCCATGCACATGATACCTGCTATGCTAACACCGTGAAGTTGCTTATATTCTCCAGTTCTCAGGTAAGAGAGGCACTCATCTGTGGTGAAACCGAATTTGGTTTCCTCTTGTGCAACGTGGAGTTGCAATAGGCATGGTATGTTTCTGTCATGTCTTAGGGCCTGCTTGTTAATTTCTCGTAGTAAACGAGGACTATCCACGGCATGGATAAGACTGATGTATGGTGCTATGTACTTGACCTTGTTCGTTTGCAGATGTCCAATGAAGTGCCATTGGATATCGCCTGGTAGTATGGCATGTTTTTGCTGAAGCTCCTGTACATGACTTTCCCCAAAGATACGTTGCCCAGCATCATAAGCTTCTTGTATCATCTCGGCAGGATGATATTTGCTTACGGCGCATAGGCTTACCGTGGAAGGTAGCGTACTGAGTATTTGCTTTATACGTTGTCCAACCATTATTCTTCTACTTTGTGGCGGAAAACGTCCATCAACGAGGTCTCTGTTACGCTCATTATTTTATAGTCACCTAATGCACCGCTCATGCACTTTTCCCATGTGTCTATGGCATTCTTTAGGTCTGTCGCTTGCACGAGGTCTATTTGTGTGAGGATTTTCTCTTTTTCGGTTTTCTCATCAAACGATATGAAACCCACCTTCACCTTGTACCAACGGTCGGCATTGAGGTCTTCGTTTTCATAGAGTTCTGCTATACGTGCTCGTTTTATATCGCTTACCACGAATTCGCCACTCATGTATGGTTCCATTTCTTTGGTGATGGTTTCCTCGGCTTCGGTAAAACTTAAAGCATCCACGAGGTACGTTTCCTTGGTTGACTTTATGAGTCCGTTCTCTTGGGTCTTGTCGTATTGTACTTTACATTCAAACCATTGCATTTTTGGGTTCTCCTATCTTTTAATAATATAATAATGTATAGGTTCTCGTTTGCATTTATATTTTCATCCCTTGTAATGTCATTTGGATAGTAACATATTTATTGTAAGGGGTTGGGGCATGTTTCTTTCGCCCCTCGTATCATCTTGTTCAGATTTATCTGTTTCGCAAGGGTGTTTTCTTTGCTGCTTCCTTATGTTTGGTATCTTTATTTGTTTTTGTACTTGAATAATGTTGCTTTGTTACATTAGCTCTGCTATCAACCTTTTCAAAAAAGAAAGACTTTTGACGACGTTTCTCTTCTGGGTCGTGTTCGCAGAAGACTTTTTCCAGTGTATATGGATGGTAGCCAGTTGCAAAGATGGTTGTTGCCACAGTGAGTGGAGTAGGGGTAAAGTCCTGAACCTGGTCGGTGTCCAATCCCATTGCGCGGGTTTCTTGTGAAAGGTTTTCCATATCCCTTATGGTACACCCAGGGTGTGATGATATGAAATATGGTATAATCTGTTGTCTTAATCCTGCTTCTTTGTTTATTCGATCAAAAATGCTTTTGAACTTGTGAAAGAGGCTAAACGATGGTTTACGCATTATGTCAAGAACATGATTTTCTGTATGTTCGGGCGCAACCTTCAATCGTCCCGAAACATGCCTTAGTATCAGTTCCTTGGTGTATTCGTGTGCAGCTTGGTTCAATGCTTCGTCTTTCCAATTGTGCAGAAGCATGTCATATCGCACTCCGCTACCGATGTAACTATGCTTAATTCCTGGTATAGCATCCACTGCTTGGTAGATGTTCAGAAGAGGACGATGATCTCCATTTAGGTTAGGACACACTGCAGGGTGTATGCACGAAGGGCGTACACAAGCATTACAAGCCTTCTTGTTTCGTCCACCCATCATGTACATATTTGCACTTGGACCTCCCAGGTCACTCAAATTTCCACGAAAGTCGGGCATCTTGGTTATTTTTTCCACCTCACGTAATATGCTTTCCTTGGATCTGCTCATTATGAACTTGCCCTGGTGAGCCGAAATGGTGCAGAAAGCACATCCTCCGAAGCATCCTCGGTGCAGGTTTACGGAGAATTTGATCATATCATAGGCTGGTATGCGCTTGCCTTTGTACTTGGGATGAGGCAGACGTGTATATGGGAGATCAAAGCTATTGTCCAGTTCCTCTGTTGTAAGAGGAGGGTATGGCGGATTTACCACTACGTATTGTTCTCCCGTTTTTTGAATCAGTCGTACCGCATTTATCTTGTTGCTTTCCTCTTCAACGTGGCGGAAGTTCTCGGCATGTAATTTTGGATTTTTAAGGCAATCCTCAAAGGAATTCAGGAGAATGTCGTTCTCCCCTATGCATATCTCCTTGCACAGAGTTACCGTTTGTGGCAAGGCGATTTGTTCTACTACAGCACGGCGGAATGCCTTTCTTGTCATTAATGCCTCGCCAGTGGAAGGGTCGTATTCAATACTTTCATCATAAGTCTCCAGAAAGGACTCCAATGCCCTAACCAATTCCAAATTCACCTTGTCACCCATGCCGTAGGTAATCATGTCGGCTTCCGAGTCTACTATAATTGATGGACGTATTCTATCCTGCCAATAATCATAGTGAGCCACCCTTCTCAGCGATGCTTCAATGCCTCCAAGTACAACAGGAACATCGGGCCAGAGTTTCCTAAGGCATTCGGTATATACGATAGTGGGATACTCTGGTCGCATATTATGTCGTCCATCAGGCGAATAAGCATCCTCGCTTCTTAGACGGCGAGCTGCCGTGTACTTGTTTACCATAGAATCCATACACCCAGGACTGATACCGAAAAAAAGACGAGGGCGACCGAGACGCTTAAAGTCCCTCAGGTCGCCATGCCAGTCAGGTTGAGGTACAATGCATACTCTCAGACCTGCAGCCTCAAGCAATCTGCCCACCACGGCAACGCCAAATGAGGGATGGTCCACATAGGCATCACCTGAGAAAAGAATTACGTCGGCTCTATCCCAGCCACGCAGTTCCATTTCCTTCCTGGTTGTGGGCAACCAGTCACTCAGTTGGTACATTTGCGGCAATTTTGTCTTTTTCCCAATCCAAATACAGCAATATCAACTGGTGCAAACCCAAGGCCTTCATATTTGCATGGAATACTACATCGTGAGCTAGATTAACCAGTTCTGGTTCCCCATTAGTGCGCTCGAGTAAGGCACGAAGGTTCAGCTGCAGTTTCTCCAACACCATCTCGTCTACAATTCCATTGCTATCCAATAGGTTCGTGAAGAGCGAATACTTTTCTATAGTCTCAAGATGTGCGTCTGAGATAGCCATGCTACGGCTTCCTTTCATATTACATATAATTCTGAACATATATTCTTCTTGTCTTACCTGAATACCAGTGTATTGTTGTATTGTGTTTGTTACTGTTTGATATGTATGGATTGTACCTCCCTCCAGATTCTACCATGCGAAGAGGGGATAGTTTGCCATAAGGTCATTGACCTCGGAGCGAACGCAGGCTATATTTTCATCGTTTTCGGGATCATTCAGTACACGCTCAATGAGAGACGCAATTACAGGCATCATATCTTCCTTAACACCGCGGGTTGTGATGGCTGGTGTGCCCAAACGGATACCTGATGTCTGGAATGCCGAGCGACTGTCGAAAGGTACCATATTTTTATTTGCGGTAATGTCTGCCGCTACGAGAGCCTTCTCTGCAACCTTACCTGTAAGTTCAGGGTACTTGGTACGCAGATCCACCAGCATGGAGTGGTTGTCTGTGCCTCCGCTGACAATAAAGAAACCTCGCTTTTGCAGTTCCTCAGCCAATACGGCTGCATTCTTCTTTACCTGTGCTGCATATTCACGGAACTTAGGGTCAAGGGCTTCGCCAAAAGCTACTGCTTTAGCTGCTATGACGTGTTCCAGAGGACCACCCTGAGTACCGGGGAAGACAGCGCTGTTCAATAATGCAGACATCATTTTCACCTCTCCCTTTGGTGTGGTTTTGCCCCAAGGATTGGGGAAGTCCTTACCCATTAGGATAATACCGCCACGAGGACCACGTAAGGTCTTGTGGGTAGTAGAGGTCACTATGTGGGCATACTTCACTGGATTTTCAAGCAAACCGGCTGCTATAAGACCGGCAGGGTGCGCCATGTCTATCATAAGTATAGCCCCAACCTTATCTGCTATCTCACGCATGCGACGATAATCCCATTCGCGGCTATAGGCCGAACCGCCGCCAACAATTAGTTTTGGCTTGTGCTGTAATGCCAATTGTTCCATTTCGTCATAGTCCACACGACCAGTTTCCTTGTTCAGATTGTATCCGATGGGATTATAGTTGATACCAGAGGTGTTAACGGCAGAACCGTGCGAGAGATGACCGCCATGGTCAAGGTTTAGACCCATGAAGGTGTCGCCTATATTCAAGCATGCCAGAAAGACTGCTGCATTTGCCTGTGCACCAGAGTGTGGTTGCACATTAGCATACTCGGCATCAAATAGTTTGCAGATTCTCTCAATTGCCAGTTCCTCTACCTTGTCTACAACCTGACAACCGCCATAATAGCGCTTGCCGGGATATCCTTCGGCATACTTATTGGTAAGAACGCTACCCATAGCTTGCATAACCTGCTCAGAAACGAAATTCTCGCTTGCGATTAGTTCTATGCCACGCATTTGTCTTGCGTGCTCTTCGTTGATTAAGTCAAAGACGATTTTGTCCATATGTGTTAATTTGTTTTATTGTATATACTAGTCCTCTTTTATGCTATTGTTAGAATGAGCTACAAAATTATTAAAAAAGTTGATACATTATATAATATATTGCGATTATTTTTCCTTTTTGCTGCTTTTGGTATAATTTACATCGCATCTTGGACAGAGTTTATTTTATAAATAGCTACCTTTGGCAAAGAAATAAGGTTTATGAATATCATGAAGAATAGAAGTCTTGTGACCCTTGCAGGTCATTCCAGAGAGAAAATCGAGTATTTGATCAGAATGGCACAGGAATTTGAGCGTCACCCCAATCGCAGATTATTGGCAGGAAAGGTGGTTGCTACGTTGTTTTTTGAACCATCTACAAGAACCCGATTGAGTTTTGAGACAGCGGCCAACCGTCTTGGTGCAAGAGTTATTGGTTTTGCTGACCCCAAGGTAACGAGCGGTACCAAGGGAGAAACCCTCAAGGATACAATAATGATGGTGTCCAGCTATGCTGATGTTATTGTTATGCGTCATTACCTTGAAGGTGCTGCGCTTTATGCAAGTGAAGTTGCCCCTGTGCCAATAATGAATGCAGGCGATGGGGCCAACCAGCACCCTTCGCAGACGATGTTGGATATGTACACCATTTACCAGACTCAGGGTACTTTGGACAACTTGAATATCTACATGGTAGGCGACTTGAAGTATGGTCGTACGGTACATTCACTTCTTATGGCCATGCGCCACTTCAACCCGACGTTCCATTTTATAGCGCCAGACGAATTGGCAATGCCTGCTGTATATAAGCGTTATTGCCAAGAATATGGTATAAAGTATGTGGAACATCAGGATTTTGATGCCGATACTATCAGTGATGCCGACATACTATACATGACTCGTGTACAGAAGGAGCGTTTTGCCGATCTTGATGAATACGAACGAGTGAAGGATCGTTATTTGCTCAAGAAGGATATGCTCGTCAAGGCTCGTCCTAATATGAAGATATTGCATCCTCTTCCTCGTGTGAATGAGATAGAATATTCTATAGACGATACTCCATATGCCTACTATTTTCAACAAGCACAAAATGGTCTTTATGCACGTCAGGCGCTGATATGCGACGTATTGGGCATTACTCTGGAAGATGTCATCAATGACAAGACTATACTTTAAGACGAATACATAAACCAACAGAATTCCCATCCATGAACAAGAAGGAAATGATGGTTGCCGCAATAGAGAACGGAACCGTATTAGATCATATACCCAGTGAAAGACTATTTGATGTTGTCAGCATGCTTCACCTCGATAAGATGAACAACGCCATTACCATTGGTTATAATCTGAAGAGTGCCGCCATGGGCAGCAAGAGCATCATAAAAATTGCAGATAAGTATTTCACCGACGAGGAACTCAACCAGCTGTCTGTAGTAGCCCCCAACATTACCCTGTGTGTAATCAAGGACTATGAGATTATAGAGAAACGACCTGTGGTCATGCCTGAGGAACTTGTTGGCATCGTACGTTGTCCAAATCCCAAATGTATTACCAACAACGAACCCATGCAGACGCGATTCCGTTCCGTTGGCGAGGGAAAGAGTATCCTAAGATGTTCTTACTGCAATAAAGATGTAGAACTTCACGATGTTCGTATCGTTGAATAAATATTATAATTAATATGCCGTATAGGGCTAATTAATAAGGAGTAACAATCATATATATACAGACATGAGGAAAGCAATCTTCATCTTTCTGTGGCTTGTGCTTATTGCCGGGACCATTGCCATTGGTTGGATGTTTTGGGCCATAAACGATGGACGTATCGGTTACATGCCTGATATGGAGCAACTGTCCAATCCTGTTGATAAGTTTGCCAGCCAGATAGTGACATCTGATGGCAAACTTATGGGAACCTATAGCTATGGTTCTAACAATCGTATATTCACTGAATACGATTCTATTGCTCCGGCTATGATTCAAGCATTGATAGCCACCGAGGATGAGCGCTTCTATGAACATGCAGGTATTGATTTCAAGGCCTTATTCCGTGCAATAATAAAGAGAGGGCTTCTTGGACAAAAGAGTGCAGGCGGAGGTTCAACAATCACTCAGCAATTGGCCAAGCAGCTTTATAGTGAGCGTGCCTCCAATACTATGGAACGCCTTTTCCAAAAGCCCATAGAATGGATGATTGCACTGAAGTTGGAGAGATACTACACCAAGGAGGAGATTATAACCATGTACTTGAATTACTTTGATTTCCTCCATAATGCTGTTGGTATCAAGACGGCATCCCGCACTTATTTCAGCAAGGAGCCAGGCAAACTCTCAATAGAGGAGTGCGCCCTGTTGGTGGGCATGTGTAAGAATCCCTCTTACTTCAATCCTGTTCGTGTGCCGGAAAGGGCCAGAGAACGAAGAAATGTTGTGTTGTCCCAAATGTTGCGTTCCGGTTTCCTTGGCAAGTCGGAGGTAGATAGTCTCATGCAACTGCCCTTGACTCTGAATTTCCGTAGGGCTGACCACAGGTCTGGAACCGGTATGTATGTTCGTGAACGATTGCGCAGAGTCTTGATGGCTAAACATCCCAATCGCAAGGATTACGAGTCATGGCAGATGCAACAGTATTACGAGGATTCTCTTGCATGGGAGGATGATCCTTTGTATGGCTGGTGCAACAAGAATGTTAATCGCGAGGGACGCCATTATAATTTATATACGGATGGCTTGAAGATATATTGTACCATCAACAGCCGAATGCAACGTTATGCTGAAGAGAGTGTTACGGCTCATGTTGCCAACTATTTGCAGGCTGCCTTTGACAAGGAACAAAGCAAGAACCCGCGTCGTCCCTATTATCGTGGTCTTGAAGCCTCGCGTGTGAATGACGATATTAAACGAGCAAAGCGTCAGAGTGCAAGATACGTTACCATGAAGGCAGCTGGTATACCAGTCAAGGACATTGAGGCTTCGTTCAATGTACCGACTGAAATGACCGTTTACTCCCCCCATGGTGATATTGACACCATAATGACTCCATTGGATTCCCTGAAATACTATAAGGGCTTTTTGCATTCGGGATTTGTATGTATGGATACAGAGATGGGCGATGTCAAGGCATATGTAGGCGACATAAACTATTCCCACTTCCGCTATGATATGGCTGGGCAGGCACGAAGGCAGGTTGGTTCCACCATCAAGCCATTCCTTTATGCTTTAGCTATGGAGAGCGGTTACAGTCCTTATGACCTTGCCCCCAACGAGGAGGTGACATACCAGGTTGGAGATCAGGAATGGACTCCTCGCAATGCAAGCAGAAACAGATATGGCGAGATGGTTACCTTGAAATGGGGACTTGCCCAATCTAACAATTGGATTTCTGCATGGTTGATGAATCAGTTGAGTCCCGAGTTGCTTGTAAGCCTGATACATGAATTTGGTGTATTGAACAAACAGATTGAGCCAGCAATGTCCCTTTGTCTGGGAGCCTGCGAAATCAGTGTCATGGAGATGGTTTCCGCTTATACCGCTTTTGCCAAGGAGGGTATGAGACGCGCCCCGCGTTTTGTTACTAAAATAGAGGATGCCGATGGCAATGTGTTGGCCACCTTCGTGCCGCAGATTCAGCATGTTATCAGTAGCGATGCTGCATGGAAGATGGTTGAACTGATGCGTGGTGTTATGGATGGCGGTACAGGTTCTCGCATGAGGTTCAAGTACAATATAAAATCACCCATGGGAGGCAAGACCGGAACCACCAACGATAATTCCGATGGTTGGTTCGTTGGCTATACCCCCAGTTTGGCATTTGGCGCATGGGTTGGAGGCGATGAGCGCGATGTCCATTTTGCATCTATGGCTTATGGTCAGGGGGCTGCATCTGCTTTACCTGTTGTGGCAACCTTTCTGAATAGGATCTACGCAGATGAATCGCTGGGTTACAATAGGGAAGAAGACTTTGAGATGCCTCAGAACCTGAAGCAAGAATGGTCTGATGCTCCTGACGATCTTAACGAGGAAGAATACGTAGGTTCAGATGCCGATTCTGCAATGAATCCTTGAGAATCAGCATAAATAGCTAACCTAAAATAGCACAAATCAATGAAGTCTCCATGAGGGTTATTCATTGATTTGTGTTGTTTTTGTGTCTTGTCCTTGATATTGTCTTAGAATGCCAGAAATTTGGTCTCTGTATATCAAACATAGCAGCGGAAGTGTTAACAAAAAAAAAAAAAAAATAGAACATTTTAGTTAAA